>ENA-ORCS01000083-ORCS01000083.1-marine-metagenome-genome-assembly--contig:-NODE-83-length-108085-cov-9.090780_pt1 | contig 108085 bp, 100 predicted proteins | sample MGYA00237781_ERZ508513 | MGnify/ENA primary metagenome ERZ508513 (study PRJEB26184, sample SAMN06268793) | marine metagenome | isolation source: Eden Landing Ponds, San Francisco, CA, USA | place...
GGCGCGCTCGCTTCGCTCGCTTGCGTCCGGTGAACCGCGCCTGCGGCGCGGATGCTGGCGTGATACCTTCGCCACCTGTACCGAGCGCTCGACAACTCGTCACAGCCGTTCGGCGAGCGTTCCCGCCGTCGCGGGTCCGACCCCCTCGACGGACTCCAGTTCGTCGCGCGTGGCCGCGCGGACGTTCTCGACGCTGCCGAATCGCCGGAGCAGTCGCTTCCTGGTCTCGGGGCCGATGCCGGGCACGTCGTCGAGGACAGTGGAGACGTCGTCGCGCAGGGTCTGGTGGTACTGGACGGCGAAGCGGTGAGCCTCGTCGCGCACGCGCTGGAGGAGGTGCAGGTGACCGGCGTCCTCGGGCCAGTCGTACACGCCGGTGGGCGTCACCACCAGTTCTTCTTCCTTGGCGAGCGCGACGACAGGTACGTTCCACCCGGCCGCGGCGAGCGCGTCGCGGGCCGCCCCCAGCTGTCCCTCGCCGCCGTCGATCAGGAGCAAATCGGGGTCGGGGCGGTCGTCGCGGCCCTCGACGGCTCGGTCGGCCCGCCAGCGGACGAGGGCGCGCATGTTCGCGTAGTCGTCGTTCTCGTCGGTGAGCTTCTTCCGGCGGTAGTCGGCCTTCTCGGGGTCGCCGTCGACGAACGTCACGTCGCTGCCGACCGCCGCCTTCCCCTGCGCGTGGCTCACGTCGAAGCCCTCGATCCGCTCGACGCGACGGCAGTCCAGCGAGAGCGCGTCGGCGAGCGCGCGCCCCTCGTCGTCGCGGCGCTCGCGCCGGCGGGCGTTCTTCAGCGCCAGGTCGACCAGCGTCGCCTCGCGGCCCGCGCCGGGCACCCGGAGGTCGACGCCCTCGCCCGCGAGCCACGCCTCCACGTCGGCGTCGTCGGGGTGGTCCGAGCAGACCACCGCGTCGGGTAGCTCGCGCTCGGCGTAGTACTGGGTGAGGAAGGCCGCGAGGACGGCGCCGCTGCGCTCGCCCTCGGGCGCGTCGAGCGTGTGGCGGTCCCGGTCGACGAGCTTGCCGTCCTCGCTGTGGAGGCGCGCGACCGTCGCGCGCTCGCCCTCGACGACCGCCCCGAGCACGTCGACGGTCCGCTCGCGGTCCGGGTCCGGTTCCTCGTGGCGGCCCTCGGCGGCGACGGCGGCGCTGCCCTCGCCGTGGAGCGCCTCGACCGCGTCGAGGCGGTCCCGGAGATTGGCGGCGCGCTCGAAGTTCTGGTCTGCGGCGGCGGCCTCCATCTCGCGACGCAGCGGGTCCGCGAGACTCCCGGTCTCGCCCTCGAAAAAGCGCTCGACGGCCCGCGCGTCGTCGAGATAGCCCTCGGCGTCGACGTCCGTCTCGGGGACACACGGTGCCGAGCACAGGCCGATATCGTGGTCGAGACAGGGCCGGTCGCGGTTCGCGAACTTGTGGTCGGAACACCCGCGCAGGCCGTAGGTCTCGCGAACGGCCTTGACGACCGTTTCGAGCCGCCCTTTGTCGGTAAAGGGGCCGAAGACGGTCGCGCCGGGTTCGGGGTCGCGCGTAATCGTGATCCGCGGGAACTCGTGGTCGGTGAGTTCGACGAGCGGGTAGGACTTGTCGTCCTTGAGGCGGACGTTGTACCGCGGCCGGTGGCGCTTGATCAGATTGGCTTCGAGCAACAGCGCCTGCGTCTCCGTGTCGGTGACGGCCACGTCGACGGTGTCGGCCTCGGCGACCATCCGCCGGATCCGCTCGCTTCGGGGGTCGGCGTAGGAGCGGACTCTGCTCCGGAGGTCGACGGCCTTCCCGACGTAGAGGACGCGCTCGATGCTGTCGCCGGCCCCGTCGTCCGCCCCGCTCCCCGCGTCCGTGGCGGTCCCGCCGGCGAGGAACTGGTAGACGCCCGGCTCGCCGGGGAGGTCACCGGCCCGCTCGCGTACCGCCGCGGCGTCCATCAGCGGTTCAAAGTGGTCGCCGGGTTTGAACCCTGCGTCCGCGGTCGAGGTGGTGGGCACCGTAGCGATAGAACCGCGTGAGCGACCGCGAACAGCGTGAAAGCCCCGACCCGTTCGCCTCCCGCGGACCACGCTGCGCTCCTCGCTTCGCTGCGGTGCTTGTGTGTCCGGGGTTCGGCGAACGCGTCGCCCCTTTCATTCCCGCCCGCTCAGACCGTTCGGCCGGCCGAATTGGGTGGAACTGAAACGGGCGACTCGCGCGAGTCGACAGTCCTACCCCGGAACGCGGCAGTCGGTTCTACCTGCCGTCTCCCGGAGACCCCCGCCGGTACCCGGACCCACTTGTCCCGCCCGTGCGAACCGCTGGCATGGAGTACACCACACTCGGCTCCACGGGAACGACGGTCAGCCAGATCTGTCTCGGTTGCATGAGCTTCAGCGAGGACGGCGACGGCTGGAACGTCGACCGCGAGGAAGCGACGGAGATCGTCGACCGCGCGGTCGAACTCGGCGTGAACTTCTTCGACACCGCGAACGTCTACAACGCCGGCGAATCGGAGTCGATCCTCGGCGACGCCCTCGCCGAGTACGACCGCGACGAGCAGGTCATCGCCACCAAGGTCCGCTGGCCCTCCTCGAAAGAGCACCCGAACGCGACCGGCCTCTCGCGGAAGACCATCGAGCAGGAACTCGCGCTGAGCCGCGAGCGCCTCGGCGTCGACACGGTCGACCTCTACCAGATCCACCGCTGGGACCCCGACACGCCCATCGAGGCGACGCTGCGGGCGCTCGACGACGCCGTCCGCCGCGAGCACGTCCGCTACCTGGGCGCGTCGTCGATGTGGGCCTACCAGTTCGCCGAGGCGCTGCACGCCAGCGACCGGCTCGGCCTCGACCGCTTCGAGACGATGCAGAACCACTACAACCTCGTCTACCGCGAGGAAGACCGGGAGATGAACCCCTTCTGCGAGGAGAAGGGTGTCGGCGTCATCCCCTGGAGCCCGCTGGCGCGAGGCTACCTCGCCCGCCCCGATTCCGAGTTCGAATCGACGGCGCGCGGCGAGACCGACGCCGAGGGCAAGCGCGACCGCATCGAGAACCACTACCGCGCGGGCGGCGGCGTCGAGACCAACGAACGCGTCCAGGAACTCGCCGACGAGAAGGGGGTGTCGATGGCCCAGATCTCGCTGGCGTGGCTGCTCCACCAGCCGGCCGTCGACGCGCCGATCCTCGGCGTCTCCAGCGTCGACCACCTCGAAGACGCCGTCGAGGCCGTCGAGGTCGATCTGTCCGACTCGGACCTGGAGTACCTCGAAGAACCGTACGAGGCCGTCGGTATCACCGGGCACTGAGCGAGGGCGCGCCGTCAGCACCCGGAACGAGGGTGCGCGGTCGGTCACCGAACGAGTGCGCTCACTCCGCGTCGGTGTCGAAAGTTGGGCCGGCGCCGGACGGTGGCTCCGGGTCGGCCGGGGTGGTGGCGCCCCCTGCGTTCGACTCGAACAGCGCGCGTTCGAGCGCGGTCACGGCGTCGTCGGCTTCTTCGCCGCTGGTGGGGATCTGAACGTCGTCCTCGCCGGCGACTTCAACCACGAGCACGCGGTCGCGGGTCAGCAGGTAGACGCCGAAGATAAAGGTCGAGAACAGGAGGAGCACGGCGCCGAGGATCCGGGCGATCCGGTCGAGGCCGGCGATCAGTCCGATGAAGCGGTTCATGATCCCGAGAAAGCCGCCGATCCCGATCTGTCCGGCGCCGCTGGCGTTCGCCCCGAAGGCGTCGGTGGGCACGAACGCCGAAAAGTCGACGAAGACGCCGACGGCGAGCAAGACGACGCCGTAGAGCAGGAAGCGCAGGGCCTGCGCGACGAGGTTCGACTCGCCGCGGTGGCCGCCGGCGACGCTCGTGACGTTCGGCAGGTCCACGTCGCGGAAGTTCGTCCCCTCGTCGTCGGGGGTAAAGGCGAGCAGGCGGTGGGTCGTGACGACGACCCGGCCCGCCTCGAGGTCGACCTCGCTGCGGATCCGCTCGCTCTCGTAGAGCAAGTCCTCGACGGACCCGGCCCAGGCGCGCTCGTCGCCGCCGCGCACCTGGTCGACGAGGTCGCCGATGGCACCGCTCATGACACACCGTTGGCGCACCACCCGGCTTGAATCTATGCCCCCCACATTCAACCGCGATAACGCGGTCGAGCGGTCGCAACGCCCGCTCACCGCGCCACTGCGGTCCGTCTCATAGTGATTATTGTAGATTATTTCCGGATCGCGCCGACAACGGGGTCGGCGCGTACTGGTACATCGCTACAATAATCACTATCAGCCAGACAGCGCGACGGTGCTGACCGACTGGGAGCGCTCGGCGTCCCAGAACTCCAGTTCGGGGACCGTCCACTCGATGGGTTCGAAGGGACGCTCGCGCAGGTCCGCGGCGCGCTCGACGGAGCCGCCGCGCGCGACCGTGACGTGCGGGACGTAGTCGTCGCCCTCGATCCCGTCGACGGGGTCGAACACCGCACAGAGACGCTGGTGCAGCGCTTCGAGGTCGGGACTCTCGACGGCGAGGTAGACGACGGGCGAGGCCCCTGTCGCGGCCTCGGTGAAACAGTCGACGCCAGCGACCCGCACCTCGAAGGGAGGTTCGCCGGCCAGCGCCTCGCGTGCGCGGGCTTCGAGTTCGTGGTAGGTCGCGGCGTCGCCGCGGCCGAGACGCTTGCAGACGAGGGTGTGCTCGCCGCGCCGGCGGACGGTCGCGTCGGTCAGCCGGATCCCCAGGTCGCGGGCGAGCGACCCGACCGACCCCGGCAGCGGGACGTTCAGGCTGTACACGGTCGAACTGAGCAACTCGGCGCGAAAAAGCGCGTCGGTCGCACGGTCGTGGGACCCCAAGCGGGTTCAGATCCGGTCGAGCAGCCAGAGGACGATGAGGACAATGATGATCAGGCCCAGGAGCGGGCGGAAGGGCCCGAGCACCCATGCGATGGTATCGAGGATCTCGCCGATGATCTCGACGACGAGCCAGACGACGACGAGGACGAGGATGACCTTCAGCAGCGTCTCGGCCTCGATGTCAGCGCGGGTGTCCATGCCCCAGCGTTGACGCCCCGGTCGGTTAGTGATTGTGCGCGATGGGAGTTCACGTGGCGATCCCTGCCGCGTGGTCGGCACGAAAGGCTTTCAGCCGTCGGGGCCGACGCCACGGACGATGAACGAGGACCGGCGCCGAGTCGCCGTCGCGCTCGCGGTCGTGATCGGACTGTCGGCGCTCGTGGTCCCCGCGGCCGGCGCCCCTGCCGGCGCGGGACAGGCGGCGTCGGTCACGGGGCCCGCGGGTGGAGGCGTGCCGCCGACAACCCAGGCCCAGACCGGCGCGGACGCGCTGTTCGCCCAGACGCAGGTCGACCCCGACATCGTGGTGATGCGGGCCGACGTGAGGGAAAGCGGCGACGCCGCGTGGACCGTCGACCTGCGAGTCCGCCTCGCCAGCGAGAACGAGACGGCGGCCTTCGAGTCGGTCCAGGACGACGTCGAGGCCAACGCCTCGGCCTTTACCGGCCAGTTCGGGACGGGAATGAACCGGACTGTCCGGAGCGCCGAGAACGCCACCGACCGCGAGATGGCGCTCGCGAATCTCACCGTGAGCGCGACCATCGAGGGGACCCCCCAGCGCTACGGCGTGTTGACCTACCGATTCACCTGGGAGAACTTCGCCGGAGTCGACGGCGACCGCCTGCGCGTCGGCGACGCGCTCTCGGGTTTCTTCCTCGACAGCGAGTCGTCGCTCGTGCTGGCCTGGCCGGACGGCTACGAACGGACGAGCGTGACGCCGCCGCCCGACCAGTCGAGTTCGGACTCGGTGACCTGGAACGGCCGGACGAGTTTCGGCCCCGAGGAGCCACGCCTCGTCGTCTCGACCGGCACGAGCGCGTCGGGCCTCCCGGGCACGATGTTGCTGGCAGCCGTCGTCGCGGTCGCGGCGCTGCTGGCCGGCGGCTGGCTCGTCGCCGGGCGTCTGCGCGAGGACGACAGCGGAGAACCGCTCGGGGACGACGCAGGCGGGGCCAGCGCCGCGACGGACACTGCGGGAGGCAGTGGAACTGACGCCGACGGTACAGGCGCGGCCGGCGAGGACACCGCCGAGAGCGACGACGAGGCGACTGAACCGCCGGAGGAACTGCTGAGCAACGAGGAGCGGGTGATCAAACTCCTGGAGGCAAACGGCGGGCGGATCAAACAACAGCAGATCGCCACGGAGTACGACTGGACGGACGCGAAGACCAGCCAGGTGGTCGGGTCGCTGCGCGACGAGGACGCAGTCGAGACGTTCCGCATCGGCCGCGAGAACGTCGTCGCGCTCCCCGAAGAGAGCGACTTGTAGCTTTCGGCCGTTCACGCCGGCACGTTCCGGGACTCGGTCACAACCGCAGGACTGCAGTCCAGTCGGGTCGGTCGTGAATCGGCCTTAATCCGGCTTGATCCGGGTTCGGGAACGTGGATTTATATACGAATAGCGGGCCAAGCGTGGACCGAGATGGACGAGCTTCCACCGGTCGCCGTGGCGGCCGTGGCCGCCGTGGTCGTCGTCGGTGCGGTGCCGGCGCTGGCGCTGGCCGGGCCGGCGCTGGCACAGACTGCGGCCGACGACGGGACCGCCGCGGGCGACGGGACTGCCGCGGGCGACTCGGGCGACGCGTCGCTGGCGCCCGGCGAGCGACTCGCCGGCGTGGTCGGCGTCCAGCGGGCGGAACTGGACGGCGAGGTGACCGCCAGGGCGTTCGGTCAGCGGGTCGCGGCCGCGGCGTCGAACGAGTCGAAAGCGCGGGTCGTCGGCGTCGCCGTCGCGAACATCAGCGAGCGACTCGCACAGCTGTCGGAAACCAGGCGCGAACTCGTCGCAGCCCACGAGAACGGGTCGATCGGGACCGGGCAGTACCGCGCCCAGCTCGCGGGGATCCACGCCAGACAGCGCACGCTCCAGCGGCTGGCGAACGAGACCGAATCGGTCGCAGCGGGACTGCCGGACGCGAGCCTCGAAGCGAACGGCGTCGACGTGACCGCGATCCGGACCCTGCGAACGGAGGCGCGGAACCTGACCGGACCGGAGACCGCCGCCGTCGCCCGGTCTATCGCCGGCCGCGGCGTGGGCAACGGCGTCGGGCCGCCCGCCGACCGCGGCCCGCCTGAGGACCGCGGACCGCCTGCCGACCGCGGACCGAACCCGAACAACGACGACGGGAACGAGACCGACGACGACCGCGGGCCACCGGACGAGAGGGGCCCACCCGAGGACCGCGGGCCGGGCGACGGTGATCGTCCCGACGAACCAGACGAGACCGACGAACCAGACGAGACCGACGAACCAGACGAGACCGACGAACCAGACGAGACCGACGAACCCGACGACGCAGAGAGCGCGGACACGCTGACGCGGCCGGCGGTGGTCGCGGCGCCGTAACCGCCGGTCGGTGTGTCACTCCGTGGCGAACCGTACCGGACGATCACGCCGGACTCGCGGCCGCTTCGATAGGTTTTAGTATCGAACCGAAGCTAGCTGCTGGTACATGACGCGGATCCGTCGCTCCGGTTCGGCCGCGGCGACCACCGACGGGTCCGTCCGACTTCTCCGACGGCGACGACGACCGGGCCGTTAGGCCCGCTACTACCCCTCTCCCACGTCGCCACGCCCCGTTTCCAACTCCCGCCACCGTCGGGTTCCGGGCGGACATCTCACCCCGACACCCACACCACACATGACATCCGACCCATCCGGCACCGTCGCGCTCGCCTTCTCCGGCGGACTCGACACCACAGTCTGCGTCCCGCTCATCAAAGAAGAGTACGGCTACGACGACGTCATCGGCGTCACCGTCGACGTCGGCCAGCCCGCGAAAGAGTTCGACGAGGCCGCCGAGACCGCCGAGGCGCTCGGTCTGGAGCACTTCGTCGTCGACGCCAAAGACGAGTTCGCCGACCTGTGTCTCCAGTCCGTGAAGGCCAACGGCACCTACCAGGGCTACCCGCTGGGCACCGCGCTGGCGCGGCCGGTCATCGCCAACGCCATCCTCGACGTCGCCGAGGAGCAGGGCTGTAGCGCCCTCGCCCACGGCTGTACCGGGAAGGGCAACGACCAGCTGCGCTTCGAGGCCGTCTGGCGCGCCTCCGACCTGGACGTGCTCGCTCCCGTCCGCGAACTCGGTCTCACCCGCGAGTGGGAGAGCGAGTACGCCGAAGAGAAGGGGCTGCCCGTGGAGGGCGGCGACGGCGGCCGCTGGAGCATCGACACGAACCTCTGGAGCCGCTCGGTCGAGGGCTCCGAACTGGAAGACCCCGCCCACGTCCCCGGCGAGGAGATCTACGACTGGACGCAGGCGCCGGGCAACGCGGAGACCGAGACGCTCGAACTCACCTTCGAGGAGGGCGTGCCGGTCGCGCTCGACGGCGAGGAAATCGGTGCGGTGGAACTCGTCGAGCAACTCAACGAGCGCGCGGGCAAACACGGCATCGGCCGCTCGGACATCATGGAGGACCGCATGCTCGGGCTCAAAGTGCGCGAGAACTACGAACACCCCGCGGCGACGGTGCTGCTCAACGCCCACGAGGCCCTGGAGAGCCTGGTGCTCACGCAGGAAGAGCGCGCGTTCAAACAGCAGGTGGACCAGCGCTGGGCCCAGAAGGGCTACGAGGGGCTCGTCGACGCGCCGCTGACGAAAGCGCTCGAAGGGTTCATCGAGCAGACCCAGACGAAGGTCACCGGCACCGTGACGGTGAAACTCGACGGCGGGCAGGCCCGTCCGGTCGGCCGCGAGAGCGACTACGCGGTGTACAGCGAGTCGGCGGCGTCGTTCAACGAGGAGGCCGTCACCGACGACATCGAGCAGGACGACGCGACCGGCGTCGCGAAGTACCACGGCTTCCAGTCGCGCCTGGCCAACCGCGTGGCCGCGAACGTCGCCGCGAAACAGGCCGAGACGGCCGCCACTGACGGCGGCCCCGCGGGCGACACGGGCGACGACGAAGACGAGAACTGACCATGACCGACGGCGAGGAGACCCCCGACGCGGACGAGTCGGCCGGCGACGAGAGCGGCGCCGGCGACGGCACCGCCGCGAACGCGACCGGCGGGACCGCCATCCGCCGCGACCGCTTCTCGGGCGGGCCGGCCCGCGGGTTCATGTCCTCGCTGGCGGCCGACGACCGGATCTTCGAGGCCGATCTGGCGGTCGACCGCGCCCACGTCGTGATGCTCGGCGAGCAGGAGATCATCGGTGCGGACGCGGCAGGGTCGATCCTCGCCGCGCTGGACGACGTGGAGGCGGCCGGCCACGCCGACCTGCCCGACGCCGAGGACGTCCACGAGGCCATCGAGACGGCCGTGATCCAGCGCGTCGGCCCCGAGGGCGGGCGGATGCACACCGCCCGCTCGCGCAACGACGAGGTGGCGACCTGCATCCGGTATCGCCTGCGCGCGGACCTGCAGGAGGCCCTCGAGACAGTCGTCGGCGCGCGCGAGCAGTTGCTCGACACCGCCGCCGACCACACCGAGGCCCTCCTGCCCGGGTTCACCCATCTGCAGTACGCCCAGCCGGTGACTGTCGCCCACTGGCTGTGTTCCTACGAGAGCGTGCTCGCCCGCGACACCGAGCGGTTGCTCGCGGCGTACGACCGGACGAACCAGTCGCCGCTCGGCGCGGCGGCCTTCGCGGGGACGCCCTTCAACGTGGACCGCGAGCGCACCGCCGAGTTGCTCGGCTTCGAGGGCGTGGTCGAGAACGCGATGGACGCGACGGCCTCGCGCGATTTCCTCGTCGAGTCGACGAGCGCGCTGGCGACGCTGGCGACCACGCTGTCGGGGCTGGCCGAGGACCTGGTCGTCTACAGCGGTCGCGACTACCTGGAGATCAGTGACGACTACGCGTCGACGTCGTCGATCATGCCCCAGAAGAAAAACCCCGACACGCTGGAGATCGTCCGCGCGACCGCCGGCGAGGCACAGGGAGCGCTCCAGGGACTGCTGACGACGCTGAAGGGGCTGCCGCGGTCGTACAACATCGACCTGCAGGAGGCGACGCCCCATGCCTGGACGGCAGTCGACGCCGTGCCGCCGGCGCTGGAGGTAGCGACCGGCGCGGTGACGACCGCGTCCTGGAACGAGGACGTGCTCGCCGACGAAGCGAAGGCCGGGTTCTCGACGGCGACCGGCGTCGCCGACCGGCTGGCGATGGCGGGCGTGCCGTTCAGAACCGCTCACGAGGTCGTCGCAGCGGTCGCCGAGGACCTGGGTCCCGGCCAGGACGCGCCCGAGATCGCCGAACTGGAGGCCGCCGCCGAGGACGTGCTGGGCGAACCGCTGACCGCCTACGTCGACCGCGAGACGCTCGAAGCGACGCTCGACCCGGCGGAGAGCGTCGCGATGCGCGATTCGCGGGGCGGGCCGGCGCCCGCGGCGGTGGCGGCCCACCTCGACCGCGCTCGCGAGGCGCTGGCCGACGACCGCGCGGCCGTGAGCGAGCGTCAGGAGGCCGTGGCGGCGGCCGCCGCCGCGCTCGAAGCGGAGGTGGCGACCTATGAGTGAGCGGTCGGCCGAGAGCTACGCCGGCCCCGGCCGCGCGACCACAGACGGCCCGGCCGCTCACCAGGCGACCGCTTCTCACGCGACCGCTCACCGCGACCGATCGCGACCGCGACCCCCGCGAGGGGAAACTACCAACAGAATTAGATAGTATTGTTACTGATGCGGATTTCGTGCCTTCGACGCGCTTAGAGCGGCATGTGGGTAATTTCCACCTTCTGATAGGTTCGAAGGCTTTAAGTAGATCGCTGTGCGAGTAGCGGGTACGATGACGGAATGCGTCGAGTGTGGGGCGGAAGTCTCCCTGCACGACAGCATCGAGATCGGAGAGATCGTCGACTGCGCGACCTGCGGTGCGGAGCTAGAGGTCGTCGACACTGACCCCGCGGTCCTCGAGACGGCGCCGGAGCTCGAAGAGGACTGGGGCGAGTGAGCATGCACGTCGGCGTCCTCTACTCCCGGATCCGCCGGGACGAGAAGCTCCTGCTCGAGGAGTTGCGCGAGCGCGACCACGAGATCACCAAGATCGACGTCCGCAAGGAGCGGTTCAACCTCTCGGACCCGCCCGAGTCGATGACCGAGGTGGATCTGCTGGTCGACCGCTGTCTCGCGACGAGCCGGTCGCTGTACGTCACGCAGTTCGCCGAGGCCTACGGGGTCCCCGTGGTCAACGGGGCCCAGACTGCGGAGGTCTGTGCGGACAAGGTGAAAAACAGCCTCGCGCTCGAGGGCGCCGACGTCCCCACGCCAAACACGGACGTGACGTTCACGAAAGACGCCGCCCTGGAGACCATCGAGGCCTTCGGCTACCCCTGCGTGCTCAAGCCCGTGATCGGCTCGTGGGGCAATCTCATGGCGAAGATCGATTCGCGCTCGGCCGCCGAAGCGATCCTCGAACACAAGGAGACGCTCGGCCACTACGAGCACAAGGTCTTCTACGTCCAGGAGTTCGTCGACAAGCCCGGCCGCGACCTGCGCGTCGTGGCCGTCGACGGCGAACCTATCGCGGGCATGGTCCGCTCGTCGGACCACTGGCTCACCAACGCCTCCCGCGGCGCGGAGACGGCGACCATCGAGATCACCGACGAAATCGAGTCGCTCGTCCGCCGCGCGAGCGACGCCGTCGGCGGCGGCCTGCTCGGCATCGACCTGATGGAAACAGGGTTGAACGAGGACGGCGAGCCGACGGGCTACACTGTCCACGAGGTCAACCACACCGTGGAGTTCAAGGCACTCGACGAAGTGAGCGACGTGGACGTACCGAGCGAGGTTGTCGACTGGCTCGAGGCGAAAGCCGCCGCGGCCGGTGACGGCACGGACGGCGCGGACGCCGACGACGAGTCGGACGAGAGCGCCGACGACGAAACCGCAGAAGTTACGACCTGACGCGCCGGTGAGTGAGTATCATGAGCTACACGGCATCGGTCGTCGGCGGGTCCGGGTTCACGGGCGGGGAACTGCTCCGCCTGCTCGCCGGCCACCCCGAGTTCGAACTGGTTCAGGCCACCAGCCGCTCCAAGGAGAACAAGACGGTGGGCCACGCCCACCCGAACCTGCGCGGGCTTGATCTCCGCTTTTCCTCGCCCGAGGAACTGGAGTCGGTCGACGCTCTGTTCGCGGCGACGCCCCATGGCGTCTCGATGGGCCAGATCGACGAGTTTCAGGACGCCGCGGACACCGTCGTCGACCTCTCGGCGGACTTCAGGCTGGACACCGAAGCCCAGTACGACGAGTGGTACGACGGCCACGAGCGCCCCGAACTGCTCGACGAGGCCGTCTACGCGCTCCCCGAGCTGACCCGGGATGAGTTGCCCGGCGCGGATCTGATCGCCTCGGGCGGCTGTAACGCCACCGCGACGATTCTCGGGCTCAAACCGCTCGTCGACGAGGGCATTCTCTCGGGCGACGAGCAGGTCGTCGTCGACGTCAAAGTGGGGTCCTCGGAGGGCGGCGCCGGCGGCGGCGAGGCCTCCAGCCATCCCGAGCGCTCGGGCGTCGTCCGCCCGTACGCGCCGACGGGCCACCGCCACGAGGCCGAGATCGAACAGTTCCTCGGTCTCGACGTCTCCTTCACCGTCCACGCGGTGGACATGACCCGCGGCGCGAGCGCGACGTGTCACGTCTTTCCTGAAGAGCGCGTCTCGAAGGGCGACCTCTGGGGCGCGTATCGCGGGCGCTACGAGGACGAACCGTTCGTCGAACTCGTCGCCGGCGGCGGCGGGGTGTACCGCTACCCCGAGCCCAAGGCGGTCGCGGGGACGAACAAGGCCGAGGTCGGCTTCGAACTCGACCCCGGCAACAGGCGGCTCGTGGTCTTTTCGGCCATCGACAACATGATGAAAGGCTCGGCGGGGCAGGCGGTCCACGCCGCGAACGTCGCGCTCGGCGTCGAGGAAACCGCCGGACTCGACTTCCAGGGACTGCACCCGGTCGGAGCGCCCTAACGGAGTGATATCTCGTGACGACAGTCGTCAAGATCGGCGGCGCTCGCGCGGTCGACCCCGCGGGGGCGCTCTCGGACGTTGCAACGCTCGCGAACGACCGCGACGAGGACGTGGCGGTCGTCCACGGCGGCTCGACCGCCGTCGACGAGACGCTGGAGCGGCTGGGCATCGAGCCCGACTACGTCGAGACGCCCTCGGGCGTCGTCGGCCGCTTTACCGACGCCGAGACGATGGAGGTGTTCGAGATGGTGTTCGGCCATCTCAACACGCAGCTCGTGGCGGGGCTCCAGAGCCAGGGGGTCGACGCCGTGGGGCTGAACGGCGTCGACGGCAAACTGCTGTACGGCCCCCGAAAATCCGCCGTGCGCGTGCTGGAGGACGGCACGCGCAAGATCCGCCGCGGCGACCACTCGGGGACGATCAAGCAGGTGAACGCGGACCTGCTGGAGACGCTCCTGGCCGACGGCTACACCCCCGTGGCGAGTCCCCCCATGGCCGGCAAGGACGACGACGCGGTCGTGCCAGTGAACACGGACGCCGACCGCTCGGCGGCCCACATTTCCGGTGCGCTGGACGCCACGCTCGTCCTGCTGACGGACGTCGAAGGGATCTACGCGGACCCCGACGATCCCGCGACCCTGATCGAGTCCGTGGAGACGCCCGCGGAGTGGACGGAACTCGAGGACGCCGCGGAGGGGTTCATGGGCCGGAAGGTGATGGCCATCAAGGAGGCGCTCTCCGGCGGCGCCGACGAGGTGATCGTCGCGAGCGCCAACGCCGACGACCCGATCCTGTCTGCCCTGGCCGGCGGCGGGACCCACGTCCACGCGTCGGCGCTCGAAAGTGAAAGCGATACGTCGGAGGGCGAGTGAGTACACCCATGACCGGATTCGTCTTCTCGGAGAAACCCATTCAGATCGAGGAGGGCGACGGCGTCTTCCTCTACGACGACAGCGGCACGGAGTACCTCGACATGGGCGCCAGTTACGCCTGCGTCCCGCTCGGCCACGGCCACCCCGCGGTCCACGAGGCCGTCACCGAGCAGTTCGAGAAACTGACCTACGTGCAGGCCTCCTACCCCAACGCCGCTCGCACCGCGCTGTACGAGCAACTGGCCGAGACGGCGCCCGGCGACATCGACTACACGTGGCTCTGTAACTCGGGCACCGAGGCCAACGAGGCCGCGCTGAAGTTCGCCCGCTCGGCCACGGGGAACTCGAAGATCGTCGCGACGATGCAGGGCTTTCACGGCCGGACGATGGGCGCGCTCGCGACGACGTGGAAATCGAAGTACAAGAAGCCGTACGAGCCGCTGATCGGCGACGTCGACTTTGTCCCCTACGACGACGGCGACGCGCTGGCCGAGGCTGTCGACGACGAGACGGCCGCGGTCATCGTCGAACCCGTCCAGGGCGAGGGCGGCATCAACCCCGCCTCGCAGGACTACCTGCAACGCGCTCGCGAGGTCACCGACGAGGCCGGCGCGGCCCTGATATTCGACGAAGTCCAGACCGGCATGGGCCGGACGGGGACGCTCTGGGCCGCCGAGCAGTCGGGGGTCGTGCCCGACATTCTCACCTCGGCGAAGGGCCTGGGCAACGGCTTCCCGGTGGGTGCGACGCTCTGTCGCGAGTGGGTCGCCGAGAACTACGGCTCGCACGCCTCGACCTTTTCGGGCGGGCCGGTCATCTCCGCCGCGGCGGGCGCGACGGTCGAGACAGTCGTCGACGAGGGTCTGCCGAGCCACGCCGGCGACGTGGGCGCGTACTTCCGGGAGCGCCTGGACGAGGAACTCGGCGAGGACGTACGCGACGTGCGCGGCGAGGGGCTGCTGGTCGGCGTCGAGGTCGGCCGCGGCGCGAACCGCGCGCTGAAGGAACTCGCCCTGAACCACGGGATCCTGGCGCTGCCGGCGGGCCGGACCGTCGTCCGCTTCCTCCCGCCGCTGACCGTCGAGGAGGAGCACGTCGACCGGGTCGTCGACGCGATGGTCGAGGTGGTCGGCGATGAGTGAGGCCGAAACCGCCGAGGGGGCCGGCGTCCCGGTCGACGAGGAGGCCCGCGCGTTGCTCGTCGACCTCGTCGAGACGCCGTCGGTCGCGCCCGACGAGGGCGAGTGCGCCGAGTTGCTGGTCGAGTTCTTCGAGGCCCACGACCGCGAGGCGTGGATCGACGACATCGGCAACGTCCGCGCGCCCGCCGAGGACGGCGTCCTCCTGACCTCCCACATCGACACGGTGCCGGGCGATATTCCAGTGCGTGTCGAGGAAGGAAGCGGGCCCGACGGTGGGGACGTGCTGTGGGGACGCGGAAGCGTCGACGCGAAGGGGCCGCTGGCGGCGCTGGCGGTGGCGGCGGTGCGGACTGGGGCCTCCTTCGTCGGCGTCGTCGGCGAGGAGGTCGACTCGCGGGGCGCGCGCTACCTCGTCGAGGACCGCGAGTCGGCGCCCGACGCCGTCGTCAACGGCGAGCCCTCGGGCGCGGACGGCATCACGCTCGGCTACCGGGGGCTGCTCGGCGGTACCTACGTCGCCACCTCGGAGTCGGGCCACTCCTCGCGCCCGGAGAACAACGCCATCCAGGACGCGATGGACTGGTGGGCTCGCGTCGAGAGCGAGTTCGGCCACGACGAGTGGGTGCCCGTCTTCGAGCGGGTGACCTGCAAGCCCACCGAGTTCTCGGGCGGTCCCTCGGCGGACGGCCTCTCCGTCGAGGCGACGATGGAGGTGCAGTTGCGCGTCCCGCCGGAGTACGCGACCGGCGAGGTGCGCGAACTCGCGGACGGTCACCTCGCGAACGGCACCGTCAACTGGCACGACACGGTCGAGCCGGTGATGCAGAGCCCGCGGACGCCGGTCGCGCGAGCGTTCCGGGCGGCGATCCGGCGACGCGGGGCGGACCCGCGCTTGCTCCGCAAGACCGGCACAAGTGATATGAACGTCTACGCACGGGCGTGGAACTGCCCGATGGTGACCTACGGTCCCGGCGACTCAGACCTGGACCACGCGCCGAACGAACACCTGCCGCTGCCGGAGTTCGACCGCGCGGTCGCCGTCCTCGAAGACGCCGCGGCCGACCTGCTCGACGACTGACCACCGACACACGCGACCACCGACACACGCGATCCAATCACACCAGACCCGACCCATGACCGACATACTGGACGTCGACGACCTCACGACCGACGAACTGGCCGCGGTGCTGGACCGCGCCGCCGCGATCAAGGCCGGCGACGGCGGCGGCGCCGACACGCTGGCGAACCAGACCCTCGCGATGCTGTTCGAGAAGCCCTCGACGCGAACACGCATCTCCTTCGAGACGGGGATGACACAGCTGGGCGGGCACGCCATCTTCCTCGGCCCCGACGACATCCACCTCGGCCACGGCGAACCGATCAAAGACACCGCCCGCGCCATCGGCCGGTACGCCGATTTCATCATGGCTCGCGTCTTCGACCACGCGGACGTGGTCGACCTCGCGACCTACGCGGACGTCCCGGTCGTCAACGGGCTGACCGACGACGCCCACCCCTGCCAGACGCTCGCGGACCTGTTGACGATCCGCGAACACTTCGACGACCCGCGCGTCGCGTGGGTCGGCGACGGCAACAACGTCTGTCAGTCGTTCGTCCTCGGCGCCGCGATGGCCGGCCTCGAGTTGACCGTCGCCACGCCCGAGGGTTACGGGGTCGACGACGACGTGCTCGCCCGCGCCGACGGGCTAGGTCGCGCGCCCGCGACCACCCACGACCCGCAGGAAGCGGTCGCCGACGCGGACGTGGTCTACACGGACGTCTGGGTCAGCATGGGTCAGGAGGACCGCCGCGAGGAGAAACTCGCGGACTTCGACGGCTTCCAGGTGACGACCGACATGCTCGGCGACCGCGCGCTGATGCACTGTCTGCCCGCTCACCGCGGCGAGGAGGTCACCGACGAGGCCCTCGAGAGCGACAACGCCATCGTCTGGGACCAGGCCGAAAACCGCCTACACGCCCAGAAAGGGCTGCTGGCGTGGCTGGCCGAGCAGTAGATCCGGCGTGGCTCGCGGGCCAGTAGCATCCGGCGCCGCAGGCGCCGGTTCACCGCGGCGAGCGGCGCGAGCCCGGCTTTTTGGTCCAGTTTTTTTCGAGAGCGGTGCCCGCAGCGCGCTCGAAGAGCGCGCGAGGACACCCGAGTCGAAAAAAGGTGGTGGCGTAAGCCCCGGTTATCGCGGGTAACGGTTATCTATCCCCGAGAATCGTCGGCGTGATTAAGATGTGAGGGAACCAATAGATAGGTATGACAGCCACATCGACGGCGGGCGAGGGCGAGCGGGAGACGCCGAAGCGAGTGCTTCGCATCGCCGACTGGGCGGTGCCGATACTTCTGGTTCTGCTGGGACTGGCGCTGATAGTCGGCGGGGCGGCGGTGCTGGTGGCGACCGATACGGCGACGATTGCGGACGCCGTCGCGGATGGGACGCTCGAATCCGACGTGTTCTCCGACGCGGACCTGGTCGACGTGACGGTGTCGACACTGGAGTGGACCGGCATCGGCCTGGTCGTGACGGGGCTGCTCGGGTGGGTCGGCGCGCTGGCGTACGTCGTCTACCGGCGGCGGGTGCGCCGTCGCGAGGCGGCGACGGGCGTGGTCGCGCCCGACGGTGTGACGAACGCGCTCGTCGGCGCGGTCGTGTCGGTCGTGGTCTCGTTCGTCCCGTTCTCGTCGGTGGTCGGCGGGTTCGTGGCGGGCTATCTACAGCGGGGCGACCGCGGCGAGTCGACGCGGGTCGGCGCGCTCTCGGGGCTGTTCACGGTGTTGCCGGCCGCGGTGCTCGTCCTGTTCGTCGTGGGCGGACTGGCGGCCGGCGTCGCGGAGGTCGGCGCGATCGGCGGCGCGCTGTTGATCCTCGCCGGGACGCTGGTCGCGCTGGTGTCCGCGCTGGCGGTCACGGTCGGGCTGAGCGCGCTCGGGGGCTACCTCGCCGCGCGGGCCGAAGAGCGGTCGGACCGACGGACGACGGGCCGCGGCGAGCGACCCGCGGACCGGCCGGCCGGCGTCGGCGAACCCGACGACCCCAGTCCGGAGTGACCGCGGCGAGACGAACACTGAAATCGGTGGCGCCGGTAAGGTCGGACGATGACCGGTCCCAGCGTCGTCAGGGCGGGCGAGCTCGCGGTCGACGAACTGCTCTCGCTCCTCGAATCGGAACGGCGAGTGGTCGTCCGGACGGAGTTTCTCGGCTCCGACCACGAGGTGACGCTGCGCTGGGACGGCGAAACCTACTACTGTGACACGCCGACGCGCCTGCACAAACACGACGACGCCGCCGAGATGCGGACCTGTCTGGAGAACCAGGGCTACGGCGTCTGACCGCGGCCGCGGTATCGCTGGGCGCGCGCCCGTGGCGCTCGGGTGACGTCCGGGTAACGTGGCCGCTTATTTCGGCCCGGTCCCAACGTGGGGGTACAATGGTCGAGGCGGACCCATCGCCCCAGCGGTTTCGAGAACTGATGCTCGACGAGCAGCCGGGCTTCGCCGACGTGCTCGCCTGCGTCTTCGGCATCCAGGAACACGAAGTCCGGACGTTTCTGACGCTGCAGGACCACCCCGGCAGCACGGTCGCCGAGCTGGCCGACCAGCTCGACCGGGACCGCAGCAACGTCAACCGGTCGCTGTCGACGCTCCGCGAGAAGGGCCTCGCCGAACGGGAGCGGCGGCTGCTCGACGGCGGTGGCCACGTCTATCAGTACTCCGCCACGCCGCTGCCCGAGGCGCGGGAGTTGATGCACGACACCCTCGACGAGTGGACCGCCTACGTCCACGGCCGCATCGACGAGTTCGGCGAGGAAGACCTCTGAAGCGGGCTATGTTAGCAGTAGCGTCGCCGTGTCCGGATCTGGGGCTAACTGGAGGAACCCCTCGACTCGCTCGCTATCTGTCTTCGTGACCGTGACCGACGCCGCTACCGCAGACGATCACGAGAGTCGAAAGCCCTCGGCCCGCTCGCGGGATCTGTGCGGGATATTCTCGCTTCGCTCGAATAGTGCCCGCGCAGATCCCGCCACCGAGCCTCGCCCTTTCATAGTGATCATTGTAGCGATTTACCGGGACGACCGCACGACGGCGTGCGGTCGATCCGGAACAGACCTACAATAATCACTATCAGTCCACCGGGAGAGCAAGCTCTCCCGAGCCCTGGCTCGCAGGGCTCGCCAGGACACCAGGACCGCACAGCACCGCGGACGGCCACATCACCCCAGCCGATTGTGGTGATCGGGACTTCGACCCTGCGCTCCTCATCCACCGTCAGAGCGAGCTCTGACGGGCTTTCGCTCGCACGCTCGCGAAGACCTCGCACGAAACGTCGCGCCACGTCGTGCTCGCGGCAGGGCCGCTCGCATCGCGGCGCACAGCGCCGCGCCTGCCGCGACGGCGCGCGCCACTCAGAACACTGCCCTCGCGCTCACTCCGTCGAGCGGAGTTTGCGGTAGAGGTACGCGAGACCGACGCCGCCGACGATGAGCCCCGGGATCAGCGGAGAATCGGCGGCTTTCCGTGCCGTGTCGCGGACCGTCTCGCCGACCGAGGACGACCCGGCGTCGATGTGTTCCAGGACGGCCTCGGTGTCGTTGGGCACGGGTTCGGGGTCGCCGCCCGCCTCGTAGGCGGCCTCGGGGTCTTTGAGCAGGTGTCCCGTCGTCAGACAGACCACGTCCTCGTCGTCGTCGACCCGGCCCTCCTCGCGGAGTTTGCGGAGCCCGGCGATGGAGGCGGCAGAGGCGGGCTCGACGCCGACGCCCTCCTCGGCGAGGTCGCGCTGGGCCTCGGTGATCGCCTCGTCGGAGACGGCGACGGCGGTGCCGCCGGTCTCGCGGATGCCCGGCAGCGCCTTCGGGGCGTTGACCGGGTTGCCGATGCGGATGGCGGTCGCGCGAGTTTCGACCTCCTCCCAGCGGCGGACCTCGTCGTTGCCCTCTTCGATGGCCTCGACCATCGGCGCGGAGCCGGCGGCCTGGACGCCGGTGAGTTTCGGCACCTGGTCCTCGTCGATGGCGCCCGCCGTGCGGAGTTCGCGGAAGCACTTGTAGAGCGCGGCGGTGTTGCCGGCGTTGCCGACCGGGAGGACGATCCGGTCGGGGTAACGGCCCTCGTCGGCGTAGAAGCGCTCCATGATCTCGAGGCCGATGGTCTTCTGGCCCTCGAGACGGAAGGGGTTGAGCGAGTTGAGGAGGTACGCCTCGCCGCGGGCGGCGAGTTCCTGGACGATGTCGAGACAGGAATCGAAGTTGCCGTCGACTTCGAGGATGCGGGCGCCGTGGAGGCTGGCCTGGGCGACCTTCCCGGCGGCGACTTTCCCGGCGGGGAGCAAGACCAGCGTCTCCATCCCGCCGCGGGCGCCGTAGGCGGCCAGCGCGGCGGAGGTGTTACCGGTGGAAGCGCAGGCGAGGCGGTCGACGCCCACCTCCTGGGCGACGCGGACGCCGACGGTCATCCCGCGGTCCTTGAAACTGCCCGTGGGGTTCATCCCCTCGTGTTTCACGCGGAGCGTGTTCACGCCGACCCCGTCTTCGAGGCGGGGGACGTGATGGAGCGGCGTGCCGCCCTCGGGGAGTGACACCCCTTCGTCGAACGGCAGCGCGTCGGCGTAGCGCCAGACGCCGTAGGGGCCGGACTCGGGGGTGCTGGCGCCGCCGAAGTCGTCCCAGGTCGGCAGGTCGGCGTAGCGGACTTCGAGCAGGCCGTCGCAGTCGTCGCAGGTGTACCGGACCGCGTCGAACGGGGCGAAGGTCTCGCCGCACTCGATACAGGTGAGCCAGACGCCGTCGTCGGCGGTGTCGGGCACCGGTTCGTCGAGGTCGAGGTGTGCGCTCATTGGTGGCTCTCCACGCCCGGCGACCAAAAGAGGGGCGATTCCGGCGGGTGCGGGGAAATGGCAGGACGGGGCGGAGCGGGTCTCGGGGTCGAAACCCGCGTCGTTTTTGAGGCGCGGGCGCTCACTCGGTGGTGAGGGCATGTAGCTCAGCCCGGATAGAGCGTCGGACTTCTAATCCGACGGTCGTGGGTTCGAATCCCACCATGCCCGCTTCTGCGAGGAGCGGACGCGACGAGCGAAGCGGTCAGTGGGATTCGAAGCAGACGAGTCGCGGCCCGCGGAGTGAGCGAAGCGAACGAGCAGGCCCGTCTCGGCGTGGTTCGAATCCCACCATGCCCGTCCACTTTTTGCGGCGGAGAGTTCCTCGCGCGCCGGAGGCGCGCTGCGGGAATCCTCCGCCGCAAAAACGTGGGGAAAAAGGCCGGACGACTCGCTCACTCCGTTCGCTCGCGTCCGGTGTCTCGCGGCGTGCAACGCCGCGAGGCTCGTCAGAGCTTGCTCTGACGGCGAACCGCGCGCCGACGGCGCGCGGATGCTCGTCAGAAGTGGCACTGACGGTGAACCGCTCGGCTTCGATCGGCCGGCAGGCACCTCAGACGTGGTCTTTCGGCATGAGATCCTCGAACGGCTGGTCGTCGAGCCACTCCGCGAGGTTCACTAGTTGTTCGGCGGCGGCGTCGAACAGTTGTGCGCCCTTCTCGCGGGTCGCGTCGGTCTGGTCGCCGAGGACGCCGCTCTCCGTGTTGTCGATGGCGTCGTAGAAGGTCCGAGCGCCGTGTTTCCGGAGGCCGTCGTAGTTCGCCACGTCGCGGATCCCCTCGTCGCGGGCGCGCTCGAACTGGTCCTCGCGGACGATGTCGTCCTGGATGTGGAGCATCATCGCGGTCTCTTTGGGCCCGCCGTGGGGGCCGTTGTACTCGAACAGGTCGTCGACGAGGTCCGGGATCGATTCGTCCCACATCCACTCGACGGCGTAGGCGACTTCGTCGTCGCGGACGCGGCGGCCGACCTCGCGGAGGTGGTCGACGTTGCCGCCGTGGGCGTTGACGAAGACCACGCGGTCGACCCCGTGGTAAGTGAGATTTCTGGTCAGTGACTCGACGTAGTCCCGGAAGGCCGGCGCGTCGACCCACATCGTGCCGTGGAACTGCCGGTGGTGGGGGCTGACGCCGATATTGATAGTGGGGGTGCAGAGAAAGCCCGACCGTTCGGCGGCCTCGCGGGCGAGCGCCTCCGCGATGCGGTGGTCGGTCGATTCGGGGAGATGCGGGCCGTGCTGTTCGGTCGAACCCAGCGGGACCAGGGCCAGCGACTCCGATTCGAAGTACTCGCCCAGTTCCGGCCAGGTCCGGTCGCCGAGGTACATACCGTCAGGGAGGACCGGAGCGCCGTTACCCTTTCCCTGTACGCCACTGCCACGAAAGGGAGAAATTTTTGCCTCCGAGCGCCGAACACGGCGGGTATGCGGTACGTGACGCTGGTGGCACGCCCGACGGAGGGGCAGGGCTTTCACCCGGTCGGCGAGCGGATCGCCCGCGACCCGGAGGTCACGCCCGAAGCGATCCACCGGATGAACGACCTGGGCGACGGGACCGTGACGCTGCTCGCGGAGGCGTCGGGCCCGGTCGAACGCTACCGGACGATCCTCGCCGAATCGCCGGAGGTCCACGAGTTCACCGTCGTCGACGCGGAGGGCGACCGCGCCTACGGCTACTCCCGCATCGAGACGAACGAGCTCACCGAGTACATGCTCGAACGGGACCGCAAACTGGAGTTCGTCCGCGACTGGCCCATCGAGGTCCTCCCCGACGGGAGCCAGCGACTGACGCTCATCGGCACCGACGAGGCGTTCGCCCGCGCCGAGTACGACCCGCCCGCGGGCGTCGACATCGAGATCGAGAAGACCGGCGAGTACCACCCCGAGGGCGGTCGCCTGCTCGACGCGTTGACCGAGCGCCAGCGCGAGGTGCTCGTCGCCGCGGTCGAGGCGGGCTACTACGACACGCCCCGCCGGGCCACCCAGGAGGACGTCGCCGCGGCCGTCGACTGCTCGCCCGCGACCGCCGGCGAACACCTCCGGAAGGTCGAACGGGCCGTCTTCGGCGCGCTCGTGGGGTGAAAAGTGGATTCGTGCGAGTGGCCACGCTCAGTAGTGACCGCTTTCGCGTGGGACGACGGTGAACCCGAGCGTCGAGAAGTCGGTCGAGTCGAACGTGAACACGTGTTCGATGTCGCGGTCGTCCGCGAGAACCGCCGAGGTGTGGTCGACCAGAGAGATTTCGTGGTCGTCGTAGGCCGCGAACTGTTCGCAGACCCGGTCGAACAGGCCCTCGTCGAGCGTGAGGACAGTGAAACTCGACGAATCGCGGATCGTTTCGAGTACCCGTACCGCGTCGGCGTGCCCTGCTTTGCGGACCAGCAGCGTCGCGAGTTCCGAAAGGACGTACCGACTCGTATACAGCGGGCGGTAGACGTACTCACCGTGGCGGATCCCGTCGAACAGTTCGACCGCGGCGTCGTGATTCTGGTCGTCAGGTTTGAACCGGGCCAGGAACGCGGCGGTGTCGACAAACAGCGGCGTCGCCCCGGGACCGCTCATTCCTCGTCGGACCCGTCGCCGTACAGATAGTCGTCGACGCGTTCCGAGAGGTCAGTCGGCCCGCCGGCGGCGACCGGTTCGGCGTCCCAGAACGGGTCAGACGGATCGATCCCGGACCCGTCATCGGGGCGGCGGCCTTCGAGCGCCGCGTCGAGCGCGTCGAGCGCGTCCGCTCGAGACGCGCCCGTCCGGGTCGTCGCGGTTTTCACGTCGCGTGCGACCCAGCGGTCGCCGTCGTAGGAGAGGTTGATCTCCGTACTCGGCGGGTCGGTCACGTCCGAACTCATCAGTTCTCCCTCGTCGGGCGAGCGGGTTAACGCTTTCCCGCCCTCGCAGATTCACCTCCCTGGTCCGTTACTCCTCGAAGACGAACGTCCCGTCCTCCTGCACTTTCTCGCCGTCCACCTCGATGTACGAGTCCTCGCTCATGTCGACGATCATGTCGACGTGGACCGCCGACTGGTTCTGTTCGTTGCCCTCGCCCACCGTGTCCTCGTAGGCCCGCCCGACGGCCATGTGGACGGTGTCGCCCATCTTCTCGTCAAACAGCATGTTGTAGGTGAACTGGTCGATGGCGCGGTTCATCCCGATACCGAGTTCGCCCAGACGGCACGCCCCCTCGTCGGTGTCGAGGACGTTCGTCAGCACGTCCTCGTTTTTCGCCGCGCCGTGGTCGACGACCCGGCCGCCCTCGAAGGTCAGGCGCACGTCGGTCACTTCGCGACCCTGGTGGTAGAGCGGCTTGTCGAAGTACACTTCGCCCTCGACGGAGTCGGGGTTGGGCGCGGTGAACACCTCGCCGCCGGGGAGGTTGCGCTCGGCGTAGTCGTTGAGCGTCGGGTTGCCTTCGACGGACATCTGCACGTCCGTCGACTCGCCGGAGACGATGCGCACCTCGCTCGCGCCGTCCATTATATCGACCATCTGGGCCTGGAACTCCCGCACTTCGTCCCAGTCGCGCAGGATAGCGTCCCAGACGAAGTTCTCGTAGCCCTCGGTGCTCATCTGGGCGAGTTGTGCGTTGGCGGGCGCGGGGTACTGGGTGAGCACCCACCGCTTCGAGAGGCGTTCGTCGAGGAGGGGTTGCTGGGCCTGCGCGTAGGCCGCCGACGTTTCAGGGTCGACGTCGCTGGTCTGGGTGACGTTGTCGCTGGCGCGGATGGCGACGTAGACGTCCATCTCGTCGTACAGCGCCTGCACGTGAGCGGGCGTCTCGAAGTCGCCGTCGTGGTTCCGGAGATACGCCCGCCGGAAGCGCGTGCCCAGTCGCTCCTGTACCACGAGGGGATGCGCCCCGCGGTCGGCGATGACCTCGTGCAGCGCCGTCACGAGATCCTCGGAGACGGGGTGGGCGTCGATGACGACGTGGTCGCCGGCCCCCAGGTCGACCGAGTGGTTGCAGATCGTCTCGGCGTGTTCGCGAACGCGCGGGTCCATGCCCCGACCGACGGACGGCACCCTCAAACCGGTTTCGTCGACCTCTCCGGACCGGACATTCTTGTCGGATGGCGACCAACACGACGCTATGGCACGGCGGAGCCCCACGCTGACGCTGGTCGTCCTCCTCGTGGCGGTGTATCTCGTCGAGGTGGTCGTCGATTTCTTCGGGCCCGGTCCGGCGGCGTTCGCGCTCGCGCCGCCGGTGACCGCTCGGCCCTGGACGATCGTGACGAGCGTCTACGCCCACAGCGGGCCGGGCCACCTGCTCGCGAACCTCGTCGGGCTCGTGTTGATAGGCGTCTTTCTCGAGCGCAAGACGTCACCGGCGCGCTTTCACGCCTTCTTCCTCGGGAGCGGCGCGGTCGCCGGCCTCGCGCAGGTGTGGCTGAGCGGCTTCGTCGGCGCCCGCGTCGCGGTGCTGGGCGCCAGCGGCGCCGTCTTCGCGCTCCTGGGGTACGTCCTGGCTGGCAACCGCGTCGCCGACACCGTCTTCCGCGGCGTCTCGGTCCCGCCCCGCCTCCAGTTGCTCGGCTTCGCGCTCGTCGCGGGGGGCGTGACGCTGGCTACCGGCGGCCCCGGCGTCGCGCTCGTCTCCCACTTCACCGGCCTGCTGATCGGCCTGCTCGCGGGACGAGCGCACCTCCTGCGACCCGAGTAGCAGCGCCGATCCGCCGGACCGATTCGCGCGCCGACTGGCGGCGAAACCGACCGCTCGCGGCAACGCTTTGAACCGCGAGCGAGTCGATCCGTCCATGACCCGCTACCTGCTCGCGACGGCGTCGGTCCACACCACCGCCGCGGCGGCGGACTACCTCGACGGCCGCCTCGACGCCGGCGACGAGGTGGTCGTCCTGACAGTCGACGAGCCCGGTGTTCCCGCCCGCGACGCCGCCGACGCCGTCAACGTCGCCCGCTCGCGGCTGCTCCCCGCGACCGTCACCGTGGAGGAACGGACGGGCGACCCCGCCGAGGCAGTCCGCACAGTACTGTCCGAGCGAGAGGTCGACGAACTCCTCGTCGGTCCGCGCCGGGGCGACCCCGACGCTGAGCGGGGCGACCCCGACACCGGGCGGGGCGGCGACGACGGCCGCGGCGAAACGGTCGGTTCGACGGCGCGGGCGATCCTCGGAACGGTCGACGTGCCGGTGGTCGTGGTGCCGCTGGCGGAGTTGTGAACGACCGGAGACTACAGCCAGTCCGAGAGATAGAACTCGCTTTCGGACCGCTCTGGCTCGGGGATCACCGAGACGATCCAGTCGACACCGCGGGCCGCCTCCTCGGGGCGACGCTGAAGTCGCGACTGGTCGGCGTAGACGACCCCGCTGTGTTCGGTCACGCGCTCCCCATTGACCATCGTGAAACGCTTGCCAGCAGTGATCACGAGCCGTCCAGTCTCGGCCGCGAACTCGAGGAGAACGCCGCCATCCGTTCCGGGGTCGAACTCGTCTTTCGCCCGCAGCACGTCGTGGTCGGTCGACCGGAGGACCCGAACGAACGGCCCCGGAACGTGTTCGTCAGTGAGAAATCGGGCGCTCATCCGGTCGTATCGGGCTCGGCCGGTGGCTTCACGGCTCGCTCGCGGACTGCTTCGCGGGCCTCGTCCTCTCGTGCCCGCTGTCGCCGCATCTCCTCGGGGTTGTTGTAGTAGTACGCGAGCGCCTCGTACACGTCACCGACGGAGAGAGTGAGCGCATCCGCGACCGCTGCAGGCTGGCCGTCCCCCTCGACGACCATCTCGTAGACGTGGAGCACGCTGACCCGCGTCCCCTCCAGCCGAGCGAGTCCGTGCAACACGTCGTCGTCCGTCGTGACGCCCATGTGGAGCGAGTACGTCGATACCCTACTTACGAGTTGTGCCGGTCGCCTGCGACCCCCGCAGTTGAAGTACGCCGGCGGTCGAACGGGGAGGTATGTCAGCCTCGGAACTCGCGGCGCGGGTGCGGGAAGTGCTCGACGTCGACGAGGAGGCGTTTCGACAGCGAGCGACCGAGGAGGCCGAGGAACTCAAACGAGAGCTCCGGGAGGGCACTTTCGACAACACGGAAGCGATCATCGGCCTCGAACTCGAACTGTACGCGGTCGACTCACGCACCGGGTCGCTCCGGCGAGTACCACGAAACCTCCTCGAACTCATCGGCTTCGAGAAAGAACTCGGCCTGCACAACGCCGAGATGCAGACCAGCCCGCAGCCGCTGAACGAACACGGCCTCGCCGCACAGGAGCGCGAACTGAAGGCCAATCTCGCGCCCGCGCTGGAGCGCACCGAGCGCGAGGACATCCGACTCGTCTCCGACGGCATGTGGACGGTGCCGCCGACGGGCGAGACGGCCACCGACTACCTCTGTGACTGCGTCGAGGAGTCGGGGGTGCGCATCGCGACGAACATGTCCGACGCCGCTCGCTACCACGCGATGGCCAACACCGACTACCCGACCGGGATGCGCGTCGAGGCGCCCCACGTCTCGCTGTCGGCCGAGACGGTCATGCCCGAGAGCCTCATCACCTCCATTCAACCGCACTACCAGATCCGCCACGCCCCGGACCTGCCGGAGTACTTCGCCTACGCGCTGCGCGTGGCCGGCCCGCTGCTCGCGCTCGGCGTCAACTCCCCCTTCTTCCCGCCGGACCTGTACGACGACGCCGACGACGCGGACATCGTCGCCGACGCGTGGATGGAACACCGCATCGGCGTCTTCGAGGACGCCCTGAACCCCACCGACGGCGAGAAACCCGACAAGGTGCGCTTCCCCAGGGACGTCGACAGCGTCGAAGCCGCCGTCGACCGCGTGCTCGCGGACCCGACCATCGTCCCGGTCGACGTCGAACACGGCGGCCGTTTCGACGACGAGTTCGCCCACCTGCGGCACAAACACGGCAGCTACTGGCGGTGGGTCCGCCCGGTGTTCGACGGGCCGACGCGCTCGTCGGCCAACGCCCGCATCGAGTTCCGCCCGCTGCCGGGCCAGCCGACGGTGCGCGACGCCGTCAGCTTCGAGGCGGTGTTCGCGGGGCTGATGGAGACCCTGCCAGCGGTCGAACACCCAGTCCGGACTCTCGACTGGGAGCGGGCGCGCGAGAACTTCTACGCCGCCGCCCGCGAGGGGCTGGACGCGGAGCTGACGTGGATCACCACGGACGGTGCGGAGACAACCGAGACCGACCGTATCTACGGCGAACTGTTCGAGGCGGCCCGCGAGGGGCTGGAGGGGCGCGGGCTCTCGACCGAGCAGGCCCGCCGGTACATCCGACCGCTGCGCGAGCGCGCCGACCGGCGGGTGACGCCCGCGCGCTGGAAACACGACCACGTCGCGGCCGCCGTCGACGACCGGACGCCGCTTCCCGAGGCCATCTGGGCGATGCAGTCGACGTATCTCGACCGCCAGCGCGAGACGCTGCTCGACGGCACGTTCGCCGACTGGCTGTAGCCTCGCAGCACTTCGTACGTCCGCGCTCACTCGACGAGCGGCGCTCAAACGCCTGTTTGAGTCGACGGCCCGGTTATATGTCGACGGGCCGACAGCGAGAGTATGGACGAGCGCGTCTCGCGGCGACGGCTCCTGGGAACGACCGCGGCCGGCCTCGGCGGCCTGCTCGCGGGCTGTACCGGGATGCTCTCGAACGGCGACGGAACCGACGACAACGACGGCGAGACCGACGACTGGCAGTACACGCCCCAGCCGGCGGGCGACGGCGGGGTCGGCGGGGCCCCGTCGCGGGCATCGGGCGGCGGCGATGGCGGTGACGCCGGCGGGATCGGCCTCTCTGCGGGCGGCGCCAAGGACATCGCCACCTTCCGGCGTAACGTCGAAGAGGGGTACCTCCCGATCCCAGAGAGCCTCTCCTACGAGGGACTGTTCTACGACTACTACTTCGAGACCGGCGGCGGAGCCTGCGAGCGGGATTTCTGCCCGCAGTACGCGCCCGCCGTGACGGCGGACCCGCTCTCGGGCGAGAGGGAACGGTACGTCACGGTCGGCCTCGACTCCGGCATCGCCGCCGACGAGTTCGAGCGCAAGCGGCTGAATCTCGTCGTCGTCCTCGACATCTCCGGGTCGATGTCCGCCTCGTTCTCGGACTACTACTACGACCGCTACGGCAACCGCCGGACGCCCGAGGGCAACACGGACCGCCCGAAGATCGACGTGGCGAAAGACGCCCTCGTCGCGCTGACCGAGCAACTCCGCGAGGGCGACCGCCTCGGGATCGTCCTCTACGACGACCGCGCGGCGCTGGCCAAGCCGCTCCGCCCCGTCGAAGCCACTGACATGGACGCCATCCGCGAACACATCCGCGAGGACGTCCAGTCCGACGGCGGCACCGACCTCTCGGCGGGCATCGAGACGGCAACCGCGCAACTCGAGGAGTACGCGGACGCCGACCCGACCGTCTACGAGAACCGCGCTGTCGCCCTCACGGACGCGATGCCGAACCTCGGCGAGACGAGCGCGGGCGGGCTGCGCGGGACCCTCGCCGACAACGCCGAACGGGGATTGCACACCACGTTCGTCGGCGTCGGCGTCGACTTCAACGCCGACCTGGTCGATCGGATCACCGCCATTCGCGGGGCGAACTACTACGGCGTCCACTCTGCCGAGGAGTTCGAACGCCGCCTCGGCGAGGAGTTCAAGTACATGGTCACGCCGCTCGTGTACGACCTCGAACTCGAACTCGACGCCGAGGGGTACGACATCCGGAAGGTGTACGGCTCGACGGCCGCCGAGGAGGCCACCGGCCGCATCGCCCGCGTCAACACCCTCTTCGCCTCGCCCACCTCGGAGGGCCGCGCCCGCGGCGGCGTCGTCCTCGTCCAGCTGGCCCGCCAGTCCGACGAGGCGACGGTCGAACTCACCGCCTCCTGGGAGGACCGCACCGGCGAGGCCGACGAGTCGACCACGACCATCGAGTTCCCCGCCGCCGAGTCCGAGGAGTTCGCCAACTCGGGAGTCCGCAAGGCCGTGCTGCTCTCGCGGTACGCCGACCTCCTGAAGAACTGGATGGTCGCCGAGCGCGAGGGCGACGCGCCCGAAGAAGACAGCGGAATCGCGGTTCCACCCGAAGGACTGGGGCAGTGGGAGCAACAGTCCGCGCCACTGACCGTCAGCGAGCCGTACCCCTCGCGCATGCGCGAGTTTCGCGAGTACTACCGCGCGGAGGCCGACCGCATCGGCGACGACGCGCTGGACCAGGAGAGCGAGATGCTGACCACGATTCTCGACGCGGCCGAAACCGGGTCGTAGCGGGGTCGAACCAACGGGAGCCGCGTCTTTCTGCCTGCCGCGGATCCACTCCGGCGCGCGCCGTCGCGCCCTCTGTGGCGCGACGTTTCGTGCGAGGGACGAGGAGCGCAGGGACGAGCACCACAGGAGGCTGGGGAGGTGTGAGGCTCACGCCTGCCCCACCAGCCGCCGTTTCTAGACTGTCTCGACAGAATCCACCTGGCGGACTGAAAGGGCGAGGCGCGCTCGCGCTTGCCTGGTCGTTCAGCGACCGCGAGCGCGGCGAGGGCTTTCAGCGCTCAGGGTCGAGTGCGGCTGCGGTCGCAGTAGCGTCTGCGGTCGCGGTCACAGTTCCAGCTAGCGAGCGGGGCGAGGGCTTTCAACGCACAGGGCCACCTGCGGTCGCGGTGTCGTCCGCGGTCGCAGCGCTGTCTACAGTCGAGTCCAGATTCACGAAAACCGGAGACGACGCATCTCGATCGATCCCAACAGATCACAAAACACCACCGAGTCGACCGAAGACAGATAAACGGCGACGGCCTACCCACACCCAATGCTGCTGGTCCTGTGCGTGGACCTCGACGACGACCTCGGGCGGAAGACGGGGGTCGAGACGCCCGTGGTCGGTCGGGACGCCGTCGAGGCAGCCGCCGTCGATCTGGCCACCGCGGACCCCGAGGACAGCGACGTGAACGTCCTGTTCGAGGGGTTGCACGTCGCCGAGGAGGTCACCGACGAGGCCGTCGAGGTCGCGGCGGTGACGGGCGTCGACGGGAGCGACGTGGCCGCCAACCGCGCCGTCGGCGAGGAACTCGACACGGTGCTCGCGGGCCTCTCGACCGGCGAAGACGTCCGCGCGCTGGTCGTCACCGACGGCGCACAGGACGAGTCGGTCCTGCCGGTCATCCGCTCCCGGGTCCCCATCGACGGCGTCCAGCGCGTCGTCGTCCGGCAAGCCCAGGACCTGGAATCGATGTACTACACGATCAAGCAGGTGCTCGACGACCCCGAGACGCGAGGCACTATCCTCGTCCCGCTCGGCATCCTGCTTCTGATCTATCCGCTCGCCATCGTCGCCGAGGAACTGGGCGCGCCGGGGGCGGTCTTCGGGGTCACCTCCACACTGTTGGGCTTTTACCTCCTCTCGCGGGGGCTCGCGCTCGGCCAGCGCCTCGACTCGTTCGTCGACCGGGTGCGCGAGAGCCTCTTCGGCGGGCGCGTCTCGCTCGTCACCTATCTGGTCGCCGTCCTCCTCCTCGTCATCGGCGGGTTCACCGGCGTCGAGGAGGTGACGGCGCTGCAGGCCGAGGCGACCGACGCCCCCGACGTCGCGGAGGTGATCGCCGCGATGGTCTACGGGTCGCTGCAGTGGTTCGCGGCGGCGGGCGTCGTGAGTAGCTTCGGCCGGGTCGTCGACGGCTACATCGACGGCGAGTTCGAGTGGCGCCACCTCAACGCGCCCGTCTACGTGCTCGCCATCGCCTTCATCCTCCACGGCGTGAGTCAGTACGTCCTCGGCTACGGCGACCTCTCGTATCTCGCCTTTACTCTCACCGGCGCGACCCTGCTCGGTCTGTTCTCGACCTTCGCGTTCGCGCTGGCGGAGTCGCGACTCGGCGGGCGCGGCCCGAAGCCGACGTGAGCACCGGAGCGAACCCGATCCATCGGCGACCGAACCAGCACCGAACGGCCCGGTATCGACGCCGCCCACGAGCGTCTCGCGCGGATCGAGGCGTGTGCTGTTGAGATACGATTGTGGAATCGTTCCAGGACCAGCGCTTAATTGGGTCCAGTCCCGAACGGAGGTATGGGAGACGCCGAGCGGACGGAGAGAGCCGACGACCACCGGACCGACCGGTATCGGACGCTCGTCGAGGAATCGAACGACGTCGCCACGGTCGTCGACACCGACGGCACGATAACGTACGTGAGCCCTGCCGTCAGGCGAGTGCTGGGCTACGAACCCGAGGAATTGGTCGGGGACACTGGCTACGAGTACGTCCACCCCGACGACCGGGACCGAAACGCCGACGCCCTGGAAACTGTTCTGGAAAACCCCGGGGAAACCGCGACCACCGAGGTCCGGTTCCGGCGCGCCGACGGGTCGTGGTGCTGGATCGAGGCCACGATGCGGAACCGACTCGACGACGACGCGGTCGACGGGATCCTCCTCAACAGCCGTGACATCAGCGAGCGGAAAGACCGCGACCGCCGGTTCCGCGAACTCGCCGGGGAGTACGAGGCGCTGTTGAACAACGCGGAAGACGCGATTTTCTTCCTCGACGTCGACGAATCGGGCGGCGGCGCCACCTTTCAGTTCGAGCGTCTCAGCCCGGCCTACGAGCGACAGACCGGGATCACGACCGAGGAAGTGCGGGGCAAGACACCGCGAGAGGTCTTCGGCGAGGAGGAAGGCGCGGAACTCGAGGCGAACTACCACCGCTGTATCAAGGCCCGCGAACCGGTCTCGTATCAGGAGGAGCTCCGGATCAACGAGGAGGCACGGATCTGGCAGACCAACCTCGCACCGGTCCTCACCGGCGGCGAGATAACGCGCCTCGTGGGCATCACCCGGAACGTGACCGACCGTGTCGAGCGGGAACGACAGTTGCGCCGACAGAACGAACGTCTCGACGAGTTCGCGAGCGTCATCTCACACGACCTGCGCAACCCGCTCAACGTCGCACAGGGGCGCGGGAGGCTCCTCCAGGAGGAGGTCGACAGCGAACACACCGAACCGCTCGTGCGGGCGCTCGACCGCATGGAAGCGATCGTCGAGGACACGCTGACGCTCGCGCGACAGGGCGAGACGATCGGCGAGACCGAACCGGTCAGCCTGACCGACCTCGCCGGGAAGTGCTGGGCGACGGTCGACCCCGACGATGCGACGATCGAGATTGTCGACGAGACGCGGTTCCAGGGCGACCGCGACCGCCTGCAACACGTCTTCGAGAACCTGTTTCGCAACGCGGTCGAGCACGCCGGTCCGGACGTCGCCGTTCGCGTCGGGCGCGCCGGCGACGACACCGTCTACGTCGAGGACGACGGGCCGGGCATCCCGGCCGACGACCGCACGGCGGTCTTCGAAGCCAGCCACTCGTCGACGACCGGCGGCACCGGCTTCGGGCTGACCATCGTCAGGCGGATCGTGGAAGCCCACGACTGGGACGTCCGCATCGCCGACGGCTCCGACGGCGGCGCGCGGTTCGAACTGACAGGGATCGAACTGCCATCGGTCGAGGACTGACGGGTCGCTCGTGCTCAGGCCGGTCGACTCTCGCTCAGGTGTCGACGACCTGCTTGAGCACGTCCGGCGCGTCGGCGAGCGCGTCATCCAGCGCCGAGGCGTCGGGGCCGCCGCCCTGCGCGAAGTCAGGCGGGCCGCCCCCGCCGCCGCCGACCTTCGCGGCCAGTCGGCTCACCACTTCGCCGGCGTTGACGGCCGAGCCGTCGGGCGCCGCGACGACGAACGTCGCGCCGTCGGCGCCCGAGCCGATCACCGCGACTTTCCCCTCCGCGACGAGGGCGTTGGCGGTGGCGCGCAGTTCGTCCATGTCGCCGTCGAGACGCTGGACGACGGCGACTTCGTCGCCGAGGTCAACCTCCTCGCCGTCGCTCGCGCCCGCGGCGCGCACCTCGGCGAGTTCCTCCTTGAGGTCCTCGATGGTCTTGCCCCGCTCTTTCCACTCGCGGAAGAAGCGTGCGGCCGTCTGGGGGACCTCCTGTGGCGAGACGTCGAGCGTGTCGGCCGCGTCGGCGAGGGCGTCCTCGGTGTCCTGGGTGGCCTGGACCGCGGCGTCGCCGGCCGCGAACTGGATGCGAACGACGCCGTCCTGGATGCGCTCGGTCCCCAGGACCTTGATCAGGCCGATGTCGCCGGTGCGGGCGACGTGCGTGCCGCCGCAGGCCTGGACGTCCTCGGCGACGTGGATGAGGCGGATGTTCTGGCCGGCGGGGATCCCGCCCTGGTAGAGGTCGAAGCCGTGCTCGGCCTCGGCCTCGTGGCGGTCGGGCCACTCCTGGGTGACCGGGACGTTCTGCCGCACGAGGTCGTTCGCGCGGTGTTCGATCTCCCTGACCTGCTCGCGCGACACCGACTCGAAGTGCTGGACGTCGATCCGGGCGGAGTCAGTGCCCTTCTGCGCGCCGGCCTGGCGGACGTGGTCGCCCAGCACCTGCCGGGCGCTGTGGACGACGATGTGGGTCGCGGTGTGGTGGCGCATCAGCCGACGGCGGCGCGTCACGTCGATCTGGCCGCGCACGAACTCCCCCTTGCCGGGGTCGGCGTCGGCGGTGTGGAGGACGACGTCGTCGACGATCTGGACGTCCGAGACTTCGGCGGTGACGTCGTCGGTCGAGAGCGTGCCGTGGTCGGGCGGCTGGCCCCCGCCCTCGGGGTAGAACATCGTCTGGTCGAGCACCACGTCGTAGCGGTCGTCGTCGCGCTCGAACACCTCCAGCACGACGGCCTCGAACTCGATGCGCTGCTGGTCCTCGTAGTAGAGCTTCTCCGTGTCCGGGAGTTCGCCGAGCCGATCCGCGTAAGGACGTTCCTCGGCCGCTTCGACGACCTCGCCGCTCCCGTGGCGCTCGGCGACGCGGCTGGCGATGTCGTCGGGAATCTCGACCTCGGCGCCGAACTCCGCGGCGACTTCGGCGATGATGTCCTCGTGGACGCCGTGGGAGTCGTACAGTTCGACGACCTCCTCGGTGGGGATCGGCTCGCCCTGGTCGGCGTACTCGCGGGCGAGCTGGCGGACCCTGCGCGTGCCCCGCTCCAGCGTCTCCTGGTACTTCTCGACCTCGGAGCGGACCATCGCGCGGACGGTGTCGCGGTTGTCGTAGCCCAGCCGCTCGGCCTGCATGTCGACGAGTTCGTCCAGCGGCGCGTCGACGCCGACGGAGTCGACGAGGCGCTTGGTGCGCCGGAGGACCATCCGGGCGAGATAGCCCGCGCCGACGTTCGAGGGGACGATCTCGTCGCCGAGCATGTACGCGAGCGTCCGGCAGTGGTCGGCGATGGCGTAGACGTCCTCCAGCGGTTCGAGCAGCGCGACCAGTTCCTCGGTCTCGACGTCGAGTTCGGCGGCGATCTCCGAGCGGGCGGCCTCGACGTCCTCGACCTCGTCGATGTCCATCTGGCCGGCCATCGTCGCCGCGCGGCGGACGACCTCTTCCTCTTCGGCGGTGTAGTCCAGCCCGGCGTTCTCGCGGAGGAAGTCGATCGTCTCGGGGTAGACGGCCTCGTAGACGGTGGGGGTGCCCTGGGACATCCAGGCCCAGCGCTCGATGCCGTAGCCGGTGTCGATGACCCGTCGGTCCATCTCCGAGTAGGTGTGGCCGTCTTTCATCTCGACGTCGCCGTCGGGGTCGCGCTCGAACTTCATGAACACGAGCGTCGCGAGTTCGAGCCCGCGGTAGATGACCTCGAAGGCGGGCCCGGCGTTGCCGCCGCCGACCCACGGGTCCTCGATGAAGGTCACGTCCTCGACGTCGGCGCCCACCTCGCGCAGGAGTTCGACGCAGTACTCGACGCACTCTTCTTTCCAGTAGATCTCGCCCTCGTAGGCGTAGTCGGTGCCCTCGTCGGCGTTGAACGCGTGGTGACCGCCCATCTCGAAGGCCATCGTGTGCCGGCCGGTCTTGCCGACGTTGTCGATGTCCTGCATCCGGATGCAGGGCTGGGAGACGACCAGTGGGTTCGCGGGCGGGGGCGACTCGCCACTCGTGACGTGCGGCTGGAAGTCGTAGATCGACGCCTGCGTGAGAAGGACGTCGTCGCGCCAGCGGCTGGCGGCGACGGGGTAGGGGTCGATCCGCCCGTGGCCGCGTTCCTCGAAGAAGCCACAGAAGGTCTCGCGCATCTCCTCCAGGGTATACGAGTCGGCGAAGCCGGGGTCGCCGATGAAGTCGTACTCCTCGCAGGGGGGTTCACCGCAGGTCTCGCGGGACGTGTCGAGCGTCCAGAAGTGGGCCCCACACTCGGAACAGGACTTCCGCTCGAAGCCCTCCTCGGCGAAGTAGTCCAGCCGATATTCCTGTTCGAGGTCGCTCATTCGTTGGGCGACTAGTGGCCGAGCGGCGGGTAAAACAGTTCCGAAGGGGCGGTGTGGCCTGTCACGCTCCCGCGTGGGGGCCGCGCCGTCGACCTATCGCCCGCTGCCGCGGTCGCCGTCGTGGCCGTTGCCGCGGTCGCCGTCGTGGCCGCGCTCGTCATCGTCGGCCTCGTCGTCCGTTTCGCGCTCGTCGTCGCCGTCCGACTCGCTCTCGTCGAACTCGCGTTCGAGTTCGCCCTCGCTGTCGCCGATTTCGACTTCGATCTCGAGTTCTTCGGCGTCGTCGCCGACGCTGAAGACGAACTCACCGTCGGCGTTCGTGACGCCGTCGGGCCCGTCGTCGACCGAGACTGTCGCGTTCGCGACCGCCGAGCCGTTCTGCGTGACCACGACCGTCGCGTCCTCGCCGGGCGCGACCGCCTCCGCGAAGGCGAGCGTCAACCCGTCGTCTTCGTCCAGTTCCCACTCGAGTTCGGCCTCGGCGTCGTCGGCTTCAACCTCGACTTCGAGTTCTTCGGCGTCGGCCGGAACCGACACGACGTACTCGCCGTTCGCGTCGGTCACGCCGTCGGGACCGTCGTCCACTTCGACGGACGCGTTCGCGACCGGGACCCCCTCGTGGGTGACCCGGACGGTGACGTTCTCGCCGGGCGTGACGGGGCCGACGAACGCGGCGTCGAGCGAATCCTCACCGACCCGTTCGATCGGCACGTCGGTCCCCGACTCGCCGACGACGGGTTTGAGAATGTACTTCCCGCTGTTGCCGGCCTTGTGGACCGAGACGTCGTAGACGAAGTCGACCTCCGAGCCGTTCTCGACGGTGAACTCGCTGTTGAGCTGGAGTTTGCCGCTCGGGAGCTTGACGTTCGCCGACTCGCCGTTCGTGAGCGTCGCGTTCACCTCGTCAACGTACATGAAGACCTTGTCGTACTCGCCCGCGGGGAGGTCGAACTGGCTCAGCAGCGTCGCGTTCGCCCCGCGTAGTTCCGACAGGTCGACCGACGTCGCGTTGACCTCGCGCGTCACCCAGCGGCCGTCACCGTCTTCCTCGTCGTCGTCCTCCTCGGCCTCGTCTTCCGACTCGTCTTCGTCTTCGGACTCGTCTTCGGACTCAGATTCCGATTCGCCCTCGGATTCACTCTCCGACTCCGACTCGTCTTCCGAGTCAGTTTCCGCGGTGTCCGTGTCCATCGCGGCAGCGCCGTCGTCGGTACTGTTCTCGTCGTCACCGGCGCTGTCCACCGGCGTCGCAGTCGCGGTGGCCGTCGGCGTGGCGGTGGCCGTCGGCGTAGCAGTTACCGTCGGCGTCGCGGTCCCGTTGGTCTCGGCCGTCTCGGTCCCGTTCGTCTCGGTGTCCGTCTCGTTCGCGTCCGCGTCGTCGGTCTCGTTCGTGTCCTCGGCCGGGTCGACGAGGTGGAACTCGACGGTGGAGACGGTGACGTTCAGGTGTTCGAAGTCGTCCATGTCGTTCGGGCGGTCGCTCACGTAGAAGTTGACCGTCCCCGAGTCGCCGGCGGCCGAGTCGCTCCCGGTCGCGACGTCCGTCTCACCGGGGGCGTCCGTCTCACCGGGGGCGTCCGTCTCACCGGGGGCGTCCGTCGCGCCGTCGTCAGCAGCCGTGTCCGACAGCGGCGTCGCGCCGCCGAGACTGCTCGCACAGCCGGCCGTCGCGACCAGCAGCGTCACCGCGATGGCCGCGATGGCGCGTTTCGTCCCGATGTCGCTCATCGCGACACCCCCCGCGCCCGCCGCGCTGTCTTCGCACTCGATGCCTCGTCGGTCCCGAACCGCCGTGCTTGCCACATCGTACCCCCATCTTGTGGCCCCACCACCGTATAAAAAGGACATAGCGAAGCCGGATCAACACCGATTAACGCGGATTTCCACTGCGACCGAGACCGATTCAGTCGTGCGGTTTTCTGCGACACCCACCGAGAATGGCGGTAAACGGACGGTGGATTTTTATACGAGTTTTCGGCGGCCGGTCGACGGTCGAGTGTCGCCGGCCAGCGCGGATTCCGACACGCGTTTACCGGCCCGTCGCCGAGGACGGGTATGCGCGTCACCTTCCTCGGAACGAGCGGCGCGGTACCGACGACGCGGCGCAACACCAGCGCCGTGTTCGTCAACCGGGAGGGCGACAGGCTCCTGTTCGACTGCGGCGAGGGCACCCAGCGCCAGATGATGCGCTTCGGAACGGGCTTCGCCGTCGACCACGTTTTCATCACGCACACCCACGGCGACCACGTCCTCGGGCTCCCGGGGCTGGTCCAGACGCTCGATTTCAACGGCCGGGACGCGCCGCTGGCGATCAACGCGCCCCACGGCACGCGCGGCCGCATCGAGGACGTCGTCGGCATCGCCGGCACGGACCCCGACTTCCCCGTCCGGATAAACCAGGTCGGCCCCGGCGACACCGTTCTCGACGGCGGCGACTACGAGGTCCGCGGCGTCCGCACCGCCCACCGCACCCAGTCGCTCGGGTACGCCATCGTGGAAGACGACCGCAACGGCCGGTTCGACCGCGAGAAAGCCGAAGAGGAACTCGGGATCCCGCCGGGCCCGAAGTACTCGAAACTCCACCGCGGCGAAGCGGTCGAACACGACGGCCGCACGGTCGAACCCGACGAAGTCGTCGGCCCGCCGCGCCCCGGCCGGCGGATGGTCTACACGGGCGACACGCGGCCGGTCGACGAAGTGCGCGACGCCGCCGAAGACGCCGACCTGCTGATCCACGACGCGACGTTCGCGAGCGACTGGGCCGACCGGGCGCGCGACACCGCGCACTCGACAGCCCGCGAGGCCGGCGAACTCGCCAGCGAGGCCGGCGCGAAGCGACTCGCGCTCGTTCACGTCTCAACGCGCTACGCGGGCGACGTCTCGCCCATCGAGCGCGAGGCCGGCGAGGCCTTCGACGGCGAGGCGTTCGTCCCCGACGACGGCGACCGGATCGAGGTGCCGTTCCCGGACGAGGTCGACGCGACCGAAAGCGACGCGAACGCGCAGTGAGCGGCGCGCCCTACGCGGCCAGCCGCTCGCGCTCGTCCTCGGAGAGGGCGACCCACTCCGAACTGCGCTCCCAGAGGTCGCGCTGTGCCGACCGGTCGTGGCTGGCCTCGGCGGAGCGACTGCGCTCGCAGTCCTCGAAGTACTGGCCGTTGGCGTCGGCAGCGGCCCGGGACCCGACGAGATAGGTCGGCGTCGCAGCGGCCTCGGCCGTCGAGTCAGTCACGTCGACGACCTTGCCGACGAGGCCGAAGAGTCGCCAGCCGAGCGTCATGAGCGGCGACGCCTCGCGGGCGAGGGCAGTCGCCGGCGTCGCGCCCGGGTGACAGGCGTTGGCGACCACGCCGTCGGGGAGGCGGCGCGCGAGTCCGTAGGTGAACATGACGTTCGCGAGTTTCGACTGCGCGTAGGCCGCCATCCCGGCGGGCCCGTCGGGCCCCCGCGCCCCCGAGAGGGTCAGATCCGCGCGCATGTGGACCTCCGAAGAGACGGCGACCACGCGGGCCGGGTCGCCCTCGTCGCCACCAGCGTCCCCTCCCGCTCGGAGTCGGTCGCAAAGCAGGTGCGTCAACAGGAAGGGCGCGAGGTGGTTCACGGCGAAGGTCGTCTCGACGCCGTCCTCGCAGCCGGGGACCGAGACGAGGCGGCGCTCGCGCTGCCACGTGCCGGCGTTGTTGACGAGGCCGTGGAGGGCGTCGACGTCGTCGCGGACGGCCGCGGCCAGGTCGCGGACCGCCGACAGGTCGGCGAAATCGGCGCGGTAGAACGCGTGGTCGTCGCCGGGGAGCGCGTCGACGGTCGCCCGACCCGCTTCGCGGTCCCGGCCGTGGACGAGGACCGTCGCGCCCGCCGCGGCGACGTTGTTCGCGATCTCACGGCCGATACCGCTTGTCGACCCGGTGACGAGAACGACGTCGTCCGTGGAGAGGGCGTCGGTACGGTCGGGGCTGGCGGCTATCATCGAGCGGGTTTTCACTCTCACCCGTGATAATACCCCGGCGCTCGGCGACTGCGAGGCCGGGAGCGGTCGGTCAGCCGAACCGGTCGAGCGTCCGAACGAGTCCCCCGGCTGCGGCCGTCACGCGAGCGTAGCCGGCGTGGATCCGGTCGACGAGGGCGGCGGGGAGCACACGTCCCCAGCGGACGAACGACGAGAAACCGCCGACCGGGTAGCGCGCCCGCGGGGACGACGCGGTGGCGGCCCCGAGGACCGTCTCGGCGACCCGTTCGGGGTCGGTCGCGAGGGGGTTGCCGTCGAGCATCCAGCCGTCTTCGAGCGCGTCGTACACCCAGTCGTAGCCCGCGGTCCGGGAGCGGTCGGCCAGCGACGCGCGGGCGCTGTCGCCGAAACCGGTGTCGACCCACGCGGGTTCGACCAGCGAGACGGCGACGTCGGTCTCGCGGAGTTCGACCCGGAGCGCGTCGTGGAGCGACTCGGTCGCCGCCTTCGCCGCCGCGTAGACGCCCACGCCCGGCGCCGCCGAGAACCCGAGGACGCTGGAGACGGTGACGATCCGGCCGCCCGACTCGCGGAGCGCGGGCAGGGCGGCCCGGGCGAGGGCGTGTGGCCCGTGGACGAGCACGTCGAACTGCGCGCGGCTCTCGGCGACGGGCACGTCCTCCACCGGTCCCGCCGCCGCGTAGCCGGCGTTGTTGACGAGACAGTCCAGCCGCCCGGCCTCGTCGACGACTCCTGTGACGACCGCCTCGCAGGCCGCTTCGTCGGTCACGTCGAGCGGTCGCGTCTCGCAGCGCTCCCGGACGCGGTCGGGCAGTGGCGTCTCGACGTCGGTGGCGTAGACGCGCCACCCCTCCTCGGCGAAGGTCAGCGCGATAGCGGCCCCGATGCCGCCGCCCGCACCAGTGACGAGCACGACCCGGTCGGCGTCGGTCGACTCCGGTCGCACGTCAGGCGAGGGGGCGCTCGCCGGCAAAAGCGTTCCGGCCCCTCACGTCCCGGGGCGCTCGCCGTCGACGAAGCCGGTGACGAGCGCAGCCTCGGCTTTGCGGAGGAGTTCGCCGGCGGTGCTGTGCGCGCAGTCGAGTTCGGTGGCCACGTCGTCCACGTCGCCCGTCCGCGGGACGGCGTAGTAGCCGACGTCGACGGCCGCCGCGAGCGCCGCGCGCTGGCGGTCGGTCAGCCGCGCCGGGGCCGGCCACCGCCGGAAGGGCCGCACCCGCTCGATGCGCGCCTCGAGCAGGTCGGACAGCTCCTCGTAAAAGGCGCCGAGACCGTCGGACTCGCCGACGGCGTCGAACCGCACCGTCCCGCTGGCCGCGAAGGTGACCGGCGGCCGGAAGACGGCCCGCGCCCGCTCGACGAGGTCGATCACCGGTTCGCCCAGTCGGTAGTCGGACTGGCGCGTGAACGCGTAGGTCCCGCCGTCTTCGGCGGGGACGAGCCGCGTTGCCGTCGTCTCGACGGTCTCCAGCAGGGTCGCGACGGCCGACGGCGGGCCGTCGTACCACGCCAGCGCCGTCACCGCCGCGGTCGGTCCCCACTGCAACAGCTCCATCCGCGTCAGCTCGTGGTCCGTCCGCTCTATCTCGTGGTCCGTCCGCTCCGTCTCGTGGTCCGTTCCCCGCTGTCCCGCCATCAACTCCCGGTGGATCGGATGGGCGAGGTCGTCGCCGTACTCGACCGCGAAGGTGACCTGCTCCACGCCAGAGACGTTCGCCGCGGTAAGTGATAAAAGACCGTATGCATCCGGGATCGAATCTACGGGCGTCGCGACAGTAGATGGTATCAATGACACGGGCACAGCGTTCGTCGGCGGACGAGCGGGCGGTCACGGGATCGGCGTCGGCCGACTCGGCCTCGACAGCTACCGGGCCGAGGTCGCCGCCCGTCGAATCCGTGCTGGAGACGGCGGAGACGACCCGAACCCGAACGGTCGCCGGTCCGGACGGGCGGACGGTGGCCTACGCCGAGTACGGCGACCCGGGCGGCGTGCCCGTTCTCTTCTTCCACGGGACGCCCGGGTCGCGGCTGCTCGGTGCGCTGTTCGACGGACCGGCCCGCGAGCGCGGCGTCCGTCTGCTCGCGCCCGACCGACCGGGGTACGGCCAGTCCGACCCCTGGCGCGGCCGGACGCTCGCCGATACCGGCGCCGTCGTCGCGCCGGTCCTCGACGACGCGGGGGTCGAGTCGGTCAGCGTCGTCGGTTTCTCCGGGGGCGGCCCCCACGCGCTGGCGCTGGCCGCGACACGCGGCGAGCGAGTGCGGTCGGTCGACCTCGTCGCGGGCGCCGCGCCGCCGGAGTGTATCGAGAGCGAGCCGCGACCACAGCGTGTCCTGGGAGCGCTCGCGACGCGGACGCCGCGGTTGCTCGGTGGCCTGCTCCGGGTTCAGGCGTTCGTCGCCCGCCGCGGGTCGCCGTCGCTGGTCGTCTCGCAGTACACGAGCGAGGACAGCCCCGCTCTCTCTGACGACGTCGCCGCGCTCGTCAAGCGGGACTTCTGCGAGGCGCTCGCTCGCTCGCGCAACGGCGTCGTCACCGAGAGCCGACTGTTCGCTCGCGAGTGGGACCTCTCGCTCGGACAGGTCGGATGTCCGGTCCGACTCACCCACGGCGAGCGCGACGAGAACGTCCCGGTCACCGCCGCGCGCCGACTGACCGAGCGGCTCCCGGACGCGACGCTCTCGGTGACGGACGCGGACCACCTCCACACGCTGCTGGGCAGTCGCGGATCCGTCCTCGACGCGCAGGTCGCGGCCGCAGAATGAGCACGGTCGCGGTGTCCGCGCCGGACTCGGGCCGGCCGTTCAGACCTCGGGTTCGACGTACACCTTGCGCACGCTGTCGTTCGCGTCCATCAGCGCCTCTTCGATGGCGGTGATCTGCTCGTCGACCTCGGTGCCGCTGAGGCCGGGGCGGAACTCGACGTCGGCCGAGACGACGATGCGCTCGGGACCGAAGTAGACGGTTCGAAAGTCGACGATTTCGTCGACGTCGTCCCAGCCGGTGACGATGTCCCGCAGCGCTCGCTCCTCGTCTTTCGGCAGGCTCTCACCGAGGATGAGCCGCTTGTTCTCCCAGGCGAGCGCGACGGCGAAGCCCATGAGCATGATCCCGATGAGCAGGGCGGCGATGGCGTCGTACACGGGGTCGCCGGTCTGCTGTTCGAGGAAGACGCCCCCGAGCGCGAGGAACAGCCCCGCGAGCGCGATGGTGTCCTCGGTCAGCGCCGTGAGCGTGGTCACGTCGCTGGTCTTGCGGAACGCTTCGCGAAAGCCCGACCAGTCGTTTTCCTCGATCTGTAGTTTCATCGCGCTGTAAGCCTTCTTGAACGCGTACGTCTCGAAGAGGATCCCGATCGAGAGGACGGCGTAGTTGACGAGCACGGGGTCGAACCCCGGCGCCTGGAAGGAGATGAAGAGAAAGTCGACGGTGTCGGCGCCGCCGGCGTGGCCGCCGTGTGTGGTCAGCGCGTTGTAGCCGTGTTTGGCGGACTCCCAGCCGGCGATGCCGAACAGGAACACGGAGACGAGAAAGGCGTAGAAAAACTGCGCCTTGCCGTAGCCGAAGGGGTGGCGTCGGTCGGCGTCGCGGCCGCCGTAGCGGATGCCGATGAGCAGGAACACCTGGTTGCCGGTGTCGGAGACGGAGTGGTACGTCTCCGACAGCATCGCCGCGCTCCCGGTCAGCAGGAAGCCGACGAACTTCAGGATCGCGATGGCGCCGTTGGCGAACAGCGCCGCCAGCACGACCGACTTGCTACTTGCCATTGCCCGGGGCTCTCCCGGACGAATCAAAACGCTTGGGTTTCGGTCGACATCGACCGGTTCCGGGCCGATAGCCACTTGCCGACCGCCCGCCTACCGACGAGCGTGATCACGGTCGTCTCGGACACGCACGGCACCGACGGACACCGACTGACCGGCCGAACGCTCGCGGCCGTCCGCCGGGCCGAACTGGTCGTCCACGCGGGCGATTTCACGACGGAAGCGGTCCTCGACGCCATCGAGGCGGAGGTCGGCGCCGACGCGGAGGCTGTCGTCGGCGCCGAGACCGGTGCCGGCGACGCGCCGGCAGCGCCCGCGTTCGCAGCCGTCCACGGCAACAACGCGACCCCGGCGGTCCGCGAGCGACTGCCGGCCACGCGCGTCGTTGCCCACGCGGGGGTCAGGATCGTCGTCGTCCACGGCCACGAACACGACGCGACCGCGCTCTCGCTGCTCGCGCGCCAAGAGCGGGCCGACCTCGCCGTCGTCGGCCACTCCCACGAGCCCGACTTCCGGGCGGACGGACCCGTCCCCGTCCTCAATCCGGGGAGCTACGCCGACCCACGGTGGTACCGGCCGGCCCACGCGGAACTGGAGCGGACCGATAGCGGCCTCGACGGCCGACTGGTCTCTCCCGAGGGTGACGTCTTCCGCGATTTCTCCGTCACCGTCGACTGATACGGTCGGTTGTATCGATTTGCCAGTGATTCGCCGGGCGGTCCGGCGAATCCCGTAAATGACGTACAACCGACCGTATGAGCGGTCGTCGACGAGGCTGGAGCGTCGAAAAATGGCCGCGCGGAGGGCGGAACCGAAGCGGGGGGCGGAACCGAAGCGGGGGGCGGAACCGAAGCGGGGGGAGAGCAGACAGCCGCGGAGGGCGGTGGGACCGACGGAGGGCAGCGGTGGACCGCGAGCGCCCGGCGTCCGGGGAGGGCCGAAGGGGCGGGGCGCACTCCTGACTACGACGGCCCTTTCAAAGTAGGCGGCGAAAAGTCAAACAGCCGTTTCACTTTCGGGAGTGTCGCGCGTCGACCGGGCAGATCCGACACGGTCGGCCGGATCCGGCCGCGGTCGGTCACTGGCCGACGTACCAGACGACGAAGCCGGCGGCCAGCACGGTCGCGCCCCCGAGGAAAAAGAGGACGCCGGGCGAGAGGCCACCAGCGCCCGCGGCATCGGCGGTCGCGGTGGCGGTCTCGGTCGTCACGTCGGCGACGTTCATCCCGCCGGGCGTGGGCGTCCCTGCGAGCGCGGCGGCGCCGTCGGCCTCGGTCGCCCCGCCTGCACCGCCGGCGCCGCCGCCCGACCCGCTCCCGAACAGCGAGTCGAGGCCGTCCCCGAACAGTTGCTGGACGGCGAGGCTGGCGGCGGCGAGGACGCCGACGCCGCCGAGCAGGCGGGTCAGCGCGGTGCGGATGCTCGTCGTCTCGGAGTCGTCGCCGGCGAAGATGACCAGCGGCTGGTCGGCCGGCGCGTAGACGTCCATCTCGCGGCCCTTCTGGGAGTAGGCGGTGTCGACGACTTCGACGGCGCCGGCGTCCTGGAGGTTCGAGAGGTGGTACTGTGCGTTCTGGAGGGAGGTGTCGGCTCGGTCGGCGAGTTCCGCCGGGGGCGCGGGGTCGTCGTGGAGTTCCCCGAGGAGGCGGCGGGCGGTCTCGGAGGAGAGCGCGGAGAGCAACTCGTCGGCGTCGTCGCTGTCGACGCCGACCACCCGCGGTTCGGCGTCGTCGGCCGCCGACGCGTCCGGCCTGGAGGGCAGGAGCGACATGCTACCGGACGATTCGGACCGCCCCCGTATGAGTCTTATTGCACCGCTCCGTGGTACCGCGACACTCTCCGCGACTCCCGCCGCGTCCGACCGGTCGTCCCGAAACGTCTATTGGCGCCGACGGAGTAACGCGGGTATGATCCTCGGCGGCATGGACCCCGTGCTCATCGGTATCGTCGTCGTCCTCCTGCTGTTCGTCTTCTTCGTGTTCCTCTTCCTGCGCCGCACCGCGAAGGCGTTCAAGGAAGGCTACGAGTAGCGGGCCAGCGGTCCGTCGAGCGCGCACCCCCCACAGCCCATCGAGCGCGCACCCCCCACAGCCCATCGAGCGCGCACCCCCCACAGCACGTCAAGCGCGCACCGCGGTCACAGTCCGTCGACTGCCCGTTCGACGCCGGCGAGCGCCGCGTCGATATCGTCGTCGTCGACGTCCCAGTGGGTACAGAAGCGCACCCGGTAGTCGCCGAAGGCCACACAACCCACGCCTTCGTCCTCGCAGGCCGCGACCACGTCCTCGGCAGGAGCGTCGGTCTCCGCGACCACGATGTTGGTCTCGGGGTCGGCCGCGGCCAGTCCGTCGATCGCGTCGAGTCCCGCGGCGAGTCGCCGGGCGCGGTCGTGGTCCTCGCCGAGTCGGTCGCGGTTCTCCAGCGCCCGGACCCCGGGCGCGGCGACGATCCCGGCCTGTCGCAGCCCGCCGCCCATCAGCTTCCGGACCCGCCGGGCGCGCTCGACGAACCCTTCGCTCCCGGCGAGCATCGACCCGACGGGCGCGCCGAGCCCCTTCGAGAGACAGCACATCACCGAGTCGACGGGCTCGACGAACAGGCTCGCGGGCACGTCCAGCGCCGCCGCAGCGTTGAACAGGCGCGCGCCGTCGAGATGGATCGCCACGTCGTGTTCGCGGGCGACGGCGGCTGCCTCCTCGATCCGCTCGGGCGCGATGGCGGTCCCGCCCTTGCTGTTGTGGGTGTTCTCCAGCGCGAGGAGGCCGGTCCCGGCGCGGTGACCGTCGGCCGCGACCATCGCGGCCCGCACTCGCTCGGGCGGGAGGACGCCCCGGTCGGTCCCGTCGACGGGCCGGGCCTGTAGCTGAGAGTGCTGTGCCAGGCCGCCGAGTTCCCACTTGTAGACGTGGCTCTCGCGCTCGCAGACGACCTCCTCGCCGCGCTCGGTGTGGGTCCGTGCGGCGACCTGGTTGCCCATCGTCCCCGAGGGGACGAACAGTGCAGCTTCTGTCCCGAGGATCTCGGCGGCACGGGCCTCGAGTTCGTTGACGGTGGGGTCCTCGCGGTAGACGTCGTCGCCGACGTCGGCGTCGCGGGCGGCCTCGCGCATCCGCTCGTCCGGCCGGGTGACCGTGTCGCTGCGCAGGTCGATCATACGCCCGATTGCGCCTCGCGCCGGAAATAGCTGGCTCGGGAAACGGAGAAGAGACGACGACAAACCCGGGAGTGCGGGTCTATCGACCGTTCAGGGAGATCTGAGTGACGTCGATGATGCGTTCGTCGGCGAGCAGTTCCGCGACGACGTCGTCGGGGACGGGGTCGTCGAGATTGTAGACGGTCAGGGCCTCGCCGCCGATGGTCTCGCGACCGTTGAACATCCCGGCGATATTGACGTCGGCGTCGCCCAGCACGGTGCCGATGAAACCGATGACGCCGGGGACGTCATCGTTGCGCGCGACGAGCATGTGGCCGTGGGGGACGGCGTCGACGCGGTAGCCGTCGATGCGGACGATGCGCGGGTCCTCGCCGGCGAACTGCGTCCCGGAGACGCTGACTTCGTCCTCGCCGTCGGAGACGGTGACGGTGATGAGGCTCTTGAAGTCGTCGGCGGAACTGGTCTTGGACTCGGTGACGTCGATGCCCCGCTCTTCGGCGATGCGCTCGGCGTTGACGGCGTTGACCTGCGTGTTCAGCGGCTCGAACACACCTTTCAGAGCGGTGGCGGTGACGATTTCGACGTCCTCGTCGGCGATCTCGCCGGCGTAGGTGACCTCGACGTCGGAGACGTGGCCGTCGAACAGCTGGACGGCGACCTTCCCGGCGGTGTCGGCCAGTTCGATGTACGGCGCGACGGCGGGGAAGGAGCTCTCGTCCATCGACGGCGCGTTCAGGGCGTTGACGACGGGTTCGTCGTTGAACGCGGCGATGACCTGGTCGGCGGTGGAGGTGGCGACGTTCTGCTGTGCGGCCTCGGTCGAGGCGCCCAGGTGGGGCGTGACGACGACGTTCTCGACATCGAGCAGGGGGTTGTCGGGGTCGATCGGCTCGTCGGCGAAGACGTCGATGGCGGCGCCGTTGAGGACGCCGTCCTCGACGGCTTCGGCCAGCGCGGGTTCGTCGACGATGCCGCCGCGGGCGCAGTTGACGACGTAGCCGCCCTCGAGCTGGGCGAGTTCCTCCTCGCCGATCATGTTCTCGGTCTCGTCGGTCAGCGGCGTGTGGATGGTGATAAAGTCCGAGCGCTCGAGGAGTTCGTCGAGCGAGTCGACGAGTTCGGCGCCCAGCCGTTCGGCGCGTTCCTGGCTGATGTACGGGTCGTAGGTGACGAGATCCATGCCGAGCGCGTCGAGGCGCTTGGCGACCTCCTGGCCGACGCGGCCGAAGCCGACGACGCCCAGCGTCTTGTGGTTGAGTTCGGTTCCCAGGAACTCACCTTTGGCCCACTCGCCGCCGCGCAGGCGGTTGTGGGCCTGCGGGATGGAGCGAGCGGTCGCGAAGGCCATCGCGACGGAGTGTTCGGAGGCGGCGCGGACGTTGCCCTGCGGGGCGTTGGCGACGATGACGCCGTGTTCGGTGGCGGCGTCGATGTCGATGTTGTCGACGCCGATGCCGGCGCGGCCGACGATCTGGAGGTTCGGCGCGGCCGCGAAGACCGCCTCCGTGACCTCGGTTCCCGAGCGGACGATCAGCGCGTCCGCGTCCGCGACGGCGTTCAACAGCGCGTCACCCTCGATATCGTAGGCGGTCACGACTTCGTGGCCCGCCTCGCGCAGTGTGTCCAGACCCGCGTCCGCGATGGGGTCCGTGACCAGTACCTTCATGCGCGTCAGATCCCCGCCAGCGGGTATAACGCTTGTTTTCTCGGTGCATGTCCGGCGACACTGATGACACAGTCGACACAGTGCTCGCCGGAGCGAAACTGTTCGCCCGGACAAAGCGACGACCAACCGCGCGGGCCGTCCCGGTCGCGTCGGGAGGGTACGCCAGTCCTAGTTGCCTAGGCCCAACCTATACGGAGCTCACAGTCAGTCGAACGATCGATGAGAGTCACAGCCACCGGCCGTCGCGGGGGGACGCGGCGGTCGTCACCGGACGCGGCCAGCACGACGAGGCCGGCCGCGGAGAGACGTCTCGATGCGACCGGGGCGCGCACGGCCCGGTCGGGAACCGCTGCCGACGACCGCGGGGGGACCGCACGTGAGTCCCGGCCGACCTGACCGACTCGGTCGTGCGGAAGTCGTCGCCGTCGTGACCCTCGCGCTCCTGACGACGCCGGTGGTCGGAGTGGCCGGCGCTGGCGGGGCGACGACCGACCGGGCGGCCGTCGACCGGGGAGTGCAGACGACGAGCGACGGCGCCTGCGTCTCCGCGGCGTCGGGCGCGGCGTACCCGAGTCACTTCGCGGTCAGCTGCCCGACCGGCGAGGGCGAGAACCTGACCACGACAGAGTTCGACCTGAACGACGGGTGGGGGTACGTCGCCATCGTGAGCGTGCCGCCGGACACGAACGAGAGCGAGTTGCCCGTCGCGCCCGGCGAGGTACACGTCTCGCTGTTCGAAGGGATGGACAACGAGGTGGCGGACGTGCTCGTCGACGCCTGGGAGACCGAGATACAGGTGTCGGACTCAGAGTTCGCCGTCGTCGTCCAGTCGAGCATTCGGGGCCTACCCGCCTCGTCGGGGGGAGATCCGGCGACGCGATACTTCGAGCCCCGGAGTTCCCGGATGGGGCTGGACCTGCCGCCGGGGACCTACGACGTGCGAACGGTCGCCTACGGGCTGACCCCACCGATACCGTCGAGCAGCCAGGGCGGCGGGCAGTACCTGCAGGTCCTCCGGGAAGAGATAGACCGCATCTTCGCCACGGCGTCGACCGTCTCGGCCTCGCTGACGCTCGACCTCGGCCAGTGCGGCGACGGCCTCGACTTCGAAGACAAGGAGATCGACCTGTTCGAAGACGAGCAGAGCGCCCGCGCGGAGGCGAACGCCGACGCGCGGACGCTCCAGGACGAAGAGAGCGAAAACGGCGCGAGCACAGCCGAAGCGTCGGCAACGGCCGCCCGAAGCGGATCCCCCAACGGCGCGATGGGGAGCGGGCTCCCCGACGCCGAGAACGGCGGGGAGAACGTGCGATCGGGGGCCGTGTCGGCGCGGAGCCTCGGTGAGCGGGTGCAGTCGGACCTCGTCTCGGTCGGCCACGTCCTGTCCGGTGGCAACCTCCCGGAAGACTGGGGCGGCAGCCTCCCCGCCCCGGACGTCTCGGCCGGCGAGGCGGTCGATGCCGTGACTGACTCGCTGCAACAGCGGGGGTACTCCGCACCGCCCGGGACCGACCTCTCGATCGAGGACTACATCGAAACAGACGTCTCGCGGGGATATTACGGCGAGTCAGTCTCGAGTAGGCGCACGGTCCGGATCCGCCTCGGCCCCGACGGGAACATGCTACCCCAGCACGAGCGCCTGCCCGAGCGGGAGAGCGGCCCCTGTTCGAACGACTACTACGAGAAGGCGACCCAGTGGATCGAGTTCAGATTCTACGGACTGCCTGGCGGCGACTACGACGTCCACACCCGGAGGATGGAGGTCGACACTTCCCGGATCGTCGAGTCACACTACGCCGGCTGGAACCAGCTCAACGGCGACCTCTCGCAGGTGACCGGCGAAGCCTTCGAACGGCTTCGGGGCGTCTACGGGATGTCCGACGGCGTCACGACGACCGTCGGGGAGAGCGGAAGCGGCAGTGACGCCGGGGAGGGGGATGAGCGATGAATCGAAGCGGACCCGGGGTCGGCACCCGACGGCGAGCGGTCGCTGCGGGCGCCGTCGCACTGGTCGTCCTCCTCGCGGGCTGTGGGATCCTCGGCGGTGGCGGCTCCGGCACGGCCACGCCTGCAGACAACGGCGGGCCCGCGGAGGACGGCGATCCGTTCCCGCCGAAGACCACCACGAGCGACGGACAGGCAGGGACGACCGACTCGACCGGGGACGAACGGACCGACACGCCGACCGAGGCGCCGTCCGGTCCCGACGAGTCCGACACGCCGACGCCCACACCGCCCGGCAGCGGACCGACGCCGACCGCGACGCCCGCCGACCCCACACCGACGGCGACACCGACCGCCACGGCCACGCCCGCCCCGCCCGCGCTCTCGGAGGTGCTCGCGAGCCCGGACGAGCGCGCCGCGGCGTCGTTCACCGTCAGCGTCGACACGCTGATAAACGACACCGAACCCGGCGTCGTCGTCGAGAACAGGACGGTCCGACGCGGAGCCAACGGGACGGCGTTCGCGGAGACGCGGCGCCGGGTCACCGGCCCCAACGCCTCGACGCTTTTGATCGAGTCCTACACGACGGCCGAGAACGGGACCTACGTGCGGACCACGACGCCCGACGCCAACGCCAGCACCTACCAGCATCTGCCGGCCGGAAGCGGCGGGAACGGAAGCGGCGTCGCGGCGCTCGGCGAGGGATTCGACTTCGACTACGCGCCGACCGGCGACGGCGGTCACCGGTACACCGTCGACTCGGCGGACCAGATCGCTGGCGAGACCGCCTGGAACGGGGAGGTCCGAAACGTCTCGATCGTCGTGGTCGTCGACGAGTCCGGCATCGTGACCGAACTCCGCTACGACGTGACCGTCGACGAATCGGACGGGACCTTCGAGTATCGCACCGACCGGCGAGTCACGCGACGCGGGTCGACGACGGTCACCGTACCTGCGTGGCTTCCCGAAGCGAAACTCCGGACACCGCCGTAGCCGTCGCTCGCGGGGGTCGGGGCATTCCAACCGCGGAACCGCCGCTACTCGGGCGAGCGTCGAGAAAACGATCGGAGCGGCAAGCCGGGCTTACCGCCACTCGGGAAGCGACGCGGCGTCGTCGAGATCGAGTGTGAGATACGCGTCGTCACGGCTGATATCTGCGATTACGAACGTCTCGGTGGAACCGCCTTCGACCGAGGCCATGACCTCGGCGTTCGCTGCCACCTCGGCTTCGGCAACCATGTCCGGCGCCATGTGTGTGAATATGTAACAATCACGTATAAACCTGCCGGAAGGATTCTCACGTTTTGAAACCGGGCGTCGGTCGGGCGTCTGACGCGTGTTCGACGGCACGTCCTGGCTGGGTGGTTTCACGCGCTGAAGACGCCGCGCGCGCGAGACGGTAAGCATAGCATGTGCGGGGCGGTCGCTGACACGGTGGACGTCGGTGCTGATCCGAGGCGGACCACAGCGACGACGCGGGCCCAACTGCGGAGCTGTGGAAACGCCGATACAACGGTGGACGGTGAAACAGTCACCCACGAGAGAACGGTGTGGTGACGGCGTCCGTCCGAACGGGCCCCCGGGGCGGGTTTCGCCGTGTGGCCGAGTACCGGGGAAGTGTAAGGACTTAGTATGCGGGGCATGGAGTACGTGTCACTATGAACGTCGCAGACGTCATGACGCCGCGCGAGGAGCTCGTCACCGTCGACCTGCCGGGCACGCGTGACGACGTCCTCGAGTACCTCCAGGAGCGGGCCTTTTCCTCGGTGCCCGTGGTCAAAGAAACCGACGACGGCGAACAGTTCCGCGGGCTCGTCTCCCGCGACGCCCTCATCGACCAGCCCGACGAGGACCAGCTCGCCCTCCTCGTCGAGGAAGTCCCGACGGTCACCGCCGACGCCACCATCCACGAGCTGGCCGCGCTCATGCTGGCGGAGGGCGCCCGCCGCGTCCCCGTCGTCGACGGCCGCCTCGAAGGGATCGTCACCATCACCGACGTCGTCCGCGCCATCGCGGAGGGCAAGGTCGACGGGGACGCCAAGCTGGCGGACCTCGCCGAGTCGAAGGTCAACTGCGTCTACCACGGCGCGCCGCTCCCGGTCGCCGAGCGCGAACTCGCCCACGCCGACGCCCCCTACGGCGTCGTCCTCGACGACGAGGGGGAGATGGCCGGCATGGTCACCGAAGTCGACATCATCGACGTCGCCCGCGTCGTCGAGGGCGAGGAAGAGACCGGCGACAGCCTCGCCAGCGACGACGCCGACTGGAAGTGGGAGAGCGTCAAGGCCGTCGGCTCCCGGTACATGCCCACCCGGAACGTCGAGATTCCGACCGGACCCGTCTCGGAGTTCATGACCGCGGATCTGGTCAGCATCGGCGGCCGCCGCACCGCCAAGGACGCCGCCCAGCGGATGATCGAACACGACATCGAGCAGATCCCGCTGGTCTCCGGCGACGGCCTCGCCGGTATCGTCCGCGACATGGACCTGCTGGAGGCGCTGCGATGAGCGAGGGCGAAAGCCAGCAGGCCGAGCGCGACGCGAGCCTCCCCGACGCCGACAGCGCCACCGCGCCGGACCTCACGGAACTCGCCAAGCGCCGCGGGTTCTTCCTCCAGACCGCCGGCGCCTACGGCGGCGTCTCCGGTTTCTACACCTTCGGCCCGCAGGGCGCCGGCCTCAAGGACAACATCGAGGACACCTGGCGCGAGCTGTTCACCGTCCGGGAGGGCAACATGGAGATCGACGCCCCGACCGTGATGCCCGAACCCGTCTTCGAGGCGTCGGGCCACCTCGACGGCTTCGACGACATGCTCGTCGAGTGCCCCGAATGTGGTGCCTCCCATCGGGCCGACCACGTCGTCGAGGACAACACCGACATCGAAGAGGCCGAGGGGCTCGGCGCCGAGCGCGTCGAGGAGGTCATCGCCGAGTACGAACTCGTCTGCCCGGCCTGTGGCACCGGCCTCGCCGGCCAGGCCATCGAGGGTTTCAATCTCATGTTCCGGACGAACATCGGTCCGGGCTCCTCGTCGCCGGGCTACCTGCGCCCCGAGACCGCACAGGGCATCTTCGTCGAGTTTCCCCAGCTCGCCGAGTACGCCAGGAATCAGTTGCCGTTCGGCGTCACGCAGATCGGCCGCGCCTACCGCAACGAGATCAGCCCCCGGAAGTCCCTCTTGCGCGTGCGCGAGTTCACCCAGGCCGAACTCGAACTGTTCGTCGACCCCGACGACGACGCGGGCCCCGACCTCGAGTCGGTGGCCGACGTCACCGCACCCTTCTACCCGATCGACGCACAGGAGGACGAGGACGGCGAGCCCCGCGAGCTGACCATCCGGGAGGCCGTCGAGGAAGGCGTCGTCGCCGACCCGTGGATCGCCTACTACCTCGGCGTCGCGACGGAGTGGTACGACTCGATCGGCGTCGACCTCTCGCGGTTTCGCTACCGCCAGCACCTCTCGGGCGAGCGCGCCCACTACGCCGCCGACTGCTGGGACGCCGAGGCCGAAGTCGACGGCGACTGGATCGAACTCGCCGGCTTCGCCTACCGCGCCGACTACGACCTCTCCAAGCACGACGCCCACTCCGACGACGACTTCACGATATTCAAACAGTACGACGAACCCGTCACCGTCGAGCGGCCGGCGGTCGACCCCGACATGAGCGTCCTCGGCCCCGAGTTCGGCGGGAGCGCCGGCGACGTCGCGAGCGCGCTCGAGGACCTGGCCGCGACCGATCCCGACGCGTTCCGGACCGACGACGACACCGTGACGGTGACGGTCGACGGCGACGCCTTCGAGGTGTCCCTCGACGCCGTCAACTTCGAGGTGGAGGAAGTCACCGAATCGGGCGAGCACGTCACGCCCCACGTCGTCGAGCCGTCGCTGGGTATCGACCGCGCGCTGTACACCGTCCTCGACCACTCCTACCGCGAGGACGAGGTCGACGGCGAGGCCCGCACCTATCTCGAACTCCCCGCCGCGGTCGCGCCGACGACGGTGGGCGTCTTCCCGCTGATGGACCGGGACGGTCTCGGCGAGCGCGCCCGCGAGGTGGCCGCCGACCTGCGCGCCGCCGGTCTCTCCGTGGCCTACGACGATTCGGGCGCCATCGGCCGGCGCTACCGCCGCCAGGACGAGGTCGGCACCCCCTTCTGTGTCACCGTCGACTACGCCACCCTCGGCGAGGCCGAGGAGGGAGACAGCGAGGGACAGAACGGCGGGACGGAAGACGGCGACGCGCCCGACCCGGACACCGTCACGCTCCGCGAGCGCGACAGCACGGCCCAGACCCGCGTCGCGATCGCCGACCTGCCGCGGGTCCTGAGCGGCCTCCGGGACGGCGACCTGACCTTCGACGAGATCTGAGGGATGACCGACGACGTCGCCGCAACCGCCGACGGCCTCGCGGGCCTCTCCGACGAGGTGGCGCGGCGGCTCGTCCACGCCAGCACGACCGTCGTCCCGCTCTCGTACGTGGTCGTCGACGGCGTCACCTGGCGCCACGTCCAGGGCTTTCTCGCCGTCGCCCTCGTGGCCGGCCTCGGACTCGAGATTGCCCGCCTCTATCTCGGGCTGGACTGGCGCGTGTTCGACCGCCTCACTCGCGAGTACGAGCAGGACAACCTCGCGGGCTACTTCCTCGGGGCCGTCGGGATGGCCGTCGTCGCCGTCGCCTTCCCGCCGCCCGGAGGTGACCCGTTCGTCGCCGCCGCTCCGCCCTCCGAGGTGGCGGTCCCCGCGATGCTCATGCTCACCGTCGCCGACCCGGTGAGTGGCCTCCTCGGGTCGGGCGAACTCCGCACCGCCAAGCAGGTGTGGGTGTTGCTGGCGACCTTCGGCGTCGCGACCCTGCTGGCGACGCCCTTTGTCCCGCCCGTGGCCGCGATCATCGGCGGCGCCGCCGCGACCGTCGCCGACGGCGTCAAGCCCGTCGTCGCCACGTACGTCATCGACGACAACCTCTCGATCCCCGTCGCCAGCGCCACCGCGATGTTCCTCGCTGTCGAGTTCCTCCCCGCGACCCCGGTGTGACCGTCGCCAGTCAAGCGAGCACCGGCCGAGACAGTGCGGTGGCGGTGCGGTAGCTGTGCGGTATCTGTGCCGTCCGGTGCGGTAGCTGTGCTGTCCGGTGCGGTAGCTGTGCCGTCCGGTGCGGTGGCGCGCGCCGTCGCGCCCTCCGTGGCGCGACGGAGCCGCGCGAGGGATGAGGAGCGCAGGCACGAGCACCGCAATCGGCTGGGGAGGTATGTGGCTGTCTGCGGGTGCGGGGCGGTTGCGGTCCTGGCGGACTGAAAGGGCGAGGCGCGCTCGCGTGCAGTTCAGTCGCCTGCGAGACCACTATCCGCGCGGGCGGTGCGGAGAGCGCGGATATGTCCCGCAGCGACCGCGAGCGGGTCGAGGGCTTTCAGCGCCAAGGATCGAGTGTGGTCGCGGTACTGTTTGCGGTCGTTTCGTTCCCTAGCGAGCGGGTCGAGGGCTTTCAGCGCACTCCGATGAGTGCGGTTGCGGTGGGTGTGACTGGTAGCGAGTGGGTCGAAGGGCTTTCAGCGCCCAGGATCGAGTGCGGTCGCGGCTACAGTGTCTGCGGTCACGAAAACAGCTAGCGAGCGGGTCACAAACCCACTAACAGAACCCAAAAACAGCACTCACTCTCTCACACACAGTTTAGACACGTCGACCCGGCACGCTTTTTGCGGACCCGTCCGGAGGGCGAGCCATGAAAGAGGACCTGCTGGACATCATCTGCTGTCCGCTGGACAAACACGACCTCGAACTCGACGCCGAGGAGACAGACGACGGGGAGATCGTCTCGGGGACGCTGACCTGCACGGAGTGTGGCGAGGTCTACCCCATCGAGGACGGAATTCCGAACCTGCTGCCGCCGGACATGCGCGACGAGGCGCCGGCCTGACTCCACATCGACGACAGGACCGCGCGGTCGCCGGTCGGACGTGATCACGGCCTGAACCTTTTTCTACCGCGCACGCTCACTCTCGGACGTGCCAGACACGCTGCCCGTGCATCTCAACCGGGAGGAACTCCACGCGGTGGAGGTCCCCGACGCCTTCGAGACCAGCGACTCCTTCGACGTGGGGCTGGTCAATCACGGGACCTCGGTCCACGTCCACCTCCACCTCGACGACGCGCTCTCGGAAGTGGCCTCGCTCGACGCGAGCAACCACTTCATCGACGGCGAGACCCAGCGGGCCGCCCACGTCTCGGTCAACGGCTCCGGCCCAGTCACGGGCAAACTCAAGATCGCCTCTGCCTACGGCGCCCAGACCCGCTACGTCGACGTCCGCATCACCGAACCCGAAGAGACCGAATCCACGGTCGAAGTCGACGAGTCGCTCTCCAAACCCCAGCCGACGACGACGACCGATATCGGATCTAGCGGTGAGAGCGGCACGAGTCTGCTCGATAGCCCCGAACTGGTCGTGCTCGTACTCGGTGCGCTCGCTCTCCTCGTCGCCGTCGTCGCCGCCGTCGTCATCGACCAGATGGTCGTCCTGCTGGGCGCACTCGTCGTCCTCGCCGGTGTCCTCGCCGCCCTGTTCGTGTTGCGCTCTGACTCCTGAGTCGCCTTTTTGTATTCGCTGATCCGTTCGCTACGAGTTAGAGGCACCGCGACCGCAGACAGTACTGCGACCGCAGCTGATCCTGATCGTTGAAAGCCCTCGACCCGCTCGCTCCGAGTCGTAACCACGATCACAAACGACACCGCGACCGCAGTCGATCCTGTGCGTTGAAAGCCCTCGACCCGCTCGCGCTCGCTGAGCGGGATATCCCCGCGTCGAACAACCGCACCGCACTCGCGCGGATACTGGCCCGCTCAGCGACTAGATGAACGCGAGCGGGCCTCGCCCTTTCAGTCCACCAGGGGAATCTAGTCGACCGGTTCTGTGAACGGAGGTCGTTCGGGCAGGCGCGACCCTCACACCTCCCCAGCCTCTTGCGTTACTCGTCGCAAGCTCCTGCGTTACTCATCCCTCGCGCGGCTTCGTCGCGCCACAGGAGCGCGACGGCGCGCGCCAGAGTGGGTGATCGGGCGGCAAGAGCCGGAAAACAATCCTGGTTCGAGCGGTCACTCGGCGTCGTCGGGCTCGGTCGGGACGCCAGAGAGGTTGCCGTCGTCGTCGAAGCGCTTGGCGCGGAGGAAGCGCGCGCGGTAGCGGTTGGCGCCGTCGCGCGTGTCGGCCTCGCGGATATCCGCGGTGCGGCCCTCGGCGACGGCGCCGATGATCTCCTCGACCTGCTCTTTCTCGCTCGGCGTGAGTTCGAACTCGTAGGTCCGGGACTGTTCCCCTTCGAGTTTCGTCCAGCGGCGGGCGGCCGAGATGACGAGCGAGCACGGCTCCCGGCAGGGGAACTCGCCGTCGCCGCCGTCGACCGCCAGGTCGGACTCGTCGTCGTACTGCCACTCCCGGCGCTTGAGACACTGGGAGTCGTCACAGCAGGCCTCGGCGACCCAGTTCACGTGCTCGTGGCCCTCGCCGCGGTCCCAGGTCTCGACGACGCCGTAGATGCCGCTCTGGCGCTCGACCGTCTCGTGCCAGTGGGTCACGTCCAGTTCGCCCTCGCGCTCGCGGTGCCAGTTCGCGACCGTCGCGGGGTAGAAGGAATCGACCGCCTGCACGACCTCGGTCGGGCCCAGGTCGGCGAATCGCCAGCCCGTCCGGAGCGAGGGGGCGGTCTTGAGCGGGCGGTAGCGCCCACGGTCGTCGTGTTTGGCGAGGGTGCGCGCGTCCAGCGGGTCGTCGTACGCGTCGAGGTCGTCGACCGCCGCGCCGACGTCGTTCTCGTGGCGAATCTCGTAGCGGCGGGCGCCGTCATCGTCGAGAGAGACCGTCACGCGGAGCTGTCCCCAGGTCCGCGTGAACCCCTCATCCTTGACGAGCACGTCGTAGCGGTCGGGAACGGAGCGCTCGTCGGCGCCTTCGAGCCACCGGAGAAAGGCCCAGCGCGGTTCGGCCTGGGGGGCGGTGGCGTGCCAGAAGTACCAGTTCGTGACGTAGTCGTCGTACTCTCCGGCGGCCCGCGACAGTTCGTCTTCGTGGACGAGCGTCTCCGACCCCTCGGCGGTGGCGAGGACGTACCCCTCGCCCTCGGTGCCGGCGGCGAACCCGTCGAAGTCGATGCCGTCGGCGGCCGCCTCGGCGAGCGCGTCCACCTGGTCGGCGTTCATACTCGCGGGGTAGGACCCCACGAGAATAAAGCCGTCCGTCCCGCGGCGGCGCGTGACTGCTGGAGTCCGTCGCGACCCGCGCGACCGGAAAACGTATGTCGGTCTCGGTCGGAGAACGTGACAGATGCCCGTCCGTTCGCCCTCCACCCGATGCGCCGCGGGACGACAGCCCACCGGAGCGTGAGACGATGGAGTGGGAGCCCGACCGCGGCCTGCAGTTCCGCATGGCCGTCGCGCTCGTGCTCGTGGCCGTCCTCCCGGTCGCGTTCGTCTACGCCTTCGTCGTCGCGATCAACACCGTCGGCCTCGAACTGCTCGAGTGGGCGACCGACCGCCCGTGGAACGGCCGCGTCTACGTCAAGCCGTGGCTGGCGGTCGGCGCCGTCGCCGTCGGGTTCGCCGCGCAGTTCGCCCTGGGGGACAGGGTCGCGCTCCACGCCGTCGACGCCCGCCGGGCCGACCGCGACTCGCACCCGGACCTCCTCGCGCGCGTCGACCGCCTCGCCCAGACCGCCGGCATCGAGTCGCCGTCGGTCGCCGTCAGTCGGTCGGGCGTCCCCAACGCCTTCGCCGTCAGTCCACGCCCCTCGGACGCGACGGTCGTCGTCACCGACGGTCTGATCGACAGTCTCGACGGCGACGAACTCGACGCCGTCCTCGCGCACGAACTCGCCCACGTGAAAAACAGGGACGTGACCGTGATGTCGCTCTCTTACTTCCTGCCCTCGCTGACCTACGCCGTGGCGACGGTCGCGTTTTTCATCCTCAAGGGCCTGTTCTACGTGGTCGGGAACGCGCGCCACGTCGACGACGACGGCGCGAAGGGGGTGGTCGTGGCTATCGTCGTGATCACGGTGAGCGCGCTCATCACCGCGGCCATCTCGGTGCTGTTCTGGGTCGCGAGTTACGTCCTTTTCCGGACGCTCTCGCAGTACCGCGAACACGCCGCCGACCGCGGGGCCGCAGCGATCACCGGCGACCCGCTCGCGCTCGCCTCCGCACTCCGCACCGTCGACGACGAGATGTCCGGCATGCCGGACAGCGACCTACGCGATGTGGACGGTGGCCTCGAAGCGCTGTACGTCGCGCCCATCGACGACTACCAGTTCGGCGACGGCGACCGCGAACTCATCAGCAGCGACATCTTCCCGGCGACCCACCCCGACACCGAGGAACGGATCGAACGCCTGCAGGAACTCGCGGGTGAGCGGGCGTGACCTCCCGCCGGCGGTTTCTCGCGTCACTGGCCACGCTCGCGGCCGGAGCGACTCTCGCGGGCTGTGGCTACTACCCCGGCGGCGGTGACATCCGCTGGCGCGAGGAGTCGCTCGGCGGTCTCTACCGGACCGACGAGGTAGCAGTCGCCGGCGAGACGCTGTACACGGTCACCGATAGCACCCAGTCGTACGACGTGGAAGAGGAGACCTGGACCAGGGGTGCGGAGGTCGTCGCATACGACACCGCCGACGGCAGCGAACGCTACAGCGAGGGGTTCGAGGAGCGTGCCCGGGCGTTCGGCGTCGGCGAGTCCGACGTGGCGGTCGGACTCGGCAGCGACGACACCGGACTCGGCGGCGAGGGCCCCTCCTCCAGCGCGGTCGCCCGAATCGGTCCCGATGGCCGACAGTGGACGGTGACCGTCGACGCGGCCGTCGAGCAACTCGCCGTCGCCGACGAGCGCGTCTACGCGGTGACCGCCGAGGGGGCGCTGGTGGCCTGCGCCGACGGCGAGGTCCGCTGGCGGCGCGGGTCGTACGACCTCGGCAACGCCGGTCCGGACCGGGAGTCGTCGGCACTGGTCGGAGCAGGCCCCGCCGGAGTCGTCCTCGCCGACGGCGGCGAACCCGTCCACCTCGCGCCCGACGGAACGGAGCGGTGGCGGCGACCCGACATCTCGCTCGTCCAGCAGGTTGTCGATGTCGGTTCCGACCGCGTCCACGTGGCCGACGAGACGACGCTGTACGCGCTGGCGGCCGAGTCCGGCGAGAGCCGCTGGACCGCACAGGAGAGTGCGGACCTTCCCGAGTATGCCCTGGGACGCGCTCGCTATCACCGGACCGGGGGCGACTTCTACCGCGTCGTCGACGCGGAACTGCACGCGCTCGACGACACCGGGGAAACCCGCTGGACGAACGAGGGGGTGGAGCGCGAGACGAACGTCGCTGCCGGCGAAACGAGCGTGTTCGTCCACACCGGCAGCGGCGTGACTGCACTCTCGGCCGACGACGGGAGCCGCAACTGGACGGTCGAGTACGACAGGATAGACGCGGGCCCGTTCCTCGTCGACGCGGGCGTGCTGGTCGTCTCGGGGCAGGGCGTGACCTGTCACGTCCCCCGAGGGTGAGGATATCGCGCTCAGTCGCCGCTCGCGCCGACGCCGCTGGTCTCCTCGCGGACAGTCTCCACGGCCGCGGACACGTCCGCGCCGGCGTCGGCCGCCCGTTCGAGCACCACGTCGGCCATCAGCGCTTCCGTCCCGACCGCACCGGAGTACCAGATCCGGTGGCCGTCGACCTCGGTGGGCGTGTCCCAACCCTCGCGATAGTCGTCAGTCAGGCCCATGTCCTCGGGGATGTCCTCCTGGGTGTGGTAGCCATCGGCGATGAACAGCGGGACGACGACGATGTCCTCGCTCTCGAAGAAATCGGTCACGTCGTCGACCTCCGGGTCCTCGTCCATGAACAGCGCCTCGACTTGGTCGAAGCGCCCCATCTCCCGGATGCGGTCGGCGTGGTACTCGACGGCCTTCGCGGAGTTCTCGTTACGCTCGGTGCCGTGGCCGACGACGGCGAGGCCGAACCCCTCGCCCACGTCCGGGTCCCCGGTGACCGACTCCGCGCGCTGGACGATCACGTCGCTCATCGCGTCGTGCGTGCCGACGGGCCCGCAGTAGTGGACCGTCTTGTCCACGTCGCTGGCCCGGAGCGTGACGTGGGTCGCGCTCGTCCCGTCGGAGTCCCACGCTTCGGCGTCCCACTCCTCGAGACGCAACTCCCGCGGGATGACCTCTTCTGTGAAGTAGCCCTCCGAGATAAAGAGCGGAACCACGTACACCTCCTCGCTGTCGACGGTCCGCAGGACCTCGCGGAAGGAGGGCTCTTCCTTCCAGAACCCCTCGCGAACCTCGTTGAAGGCGCCGGTCGCGCGGATGCGGTCGGCGTGGTCGAACGTGGGCGTGCTCGACTCGGCGTTGAGGTGCGAGCCGTGGGCGACGACGACGAGCGCTGGCATACCCACGAGTTGGCGCGAGCGGACCTTAGGGGCTTCGGGAGCTTTTTCGCACCCCACGACGACCCCGCGGGTATGACACTCGCCGCAGACACCCGCGAGGCCGTCCGCAGCCATCCGTTCCTCCACGACGCGCTCCGGGCGGGCGTGGTCAACTATAGCGCGGCCGCTCGCTTTCTCGACGTCGACGGGGAGACCGACGCCGTCGTCGCGGCCCTGCGCCGCTACGCCGAGGACCTGCCCGACTACGAGCGACCGGGGTCGGGCCCGCCGGTCAGTATGCGAAGCGGACTCGGTGCGGTCGACGCCGGGACGGATGCCGCCGAGGCGCTGGTGGTCGTCGGCGACACCGCGCTGGCCCCGGACGCCGGGTCGCTGACGGCCATCGTCGCCACCGGCGAGGTCGACGCTTCCGACCTGCGGGTCGCTCTCGGCCGCCTGGAAACGGCTGACGTGGCCGTCGAGGCCGCGGCAGTCGGCGGGGACGCGCTCCTCGTCGTGGTCGGGCGCCGGGACGGCCCGGACGCGCTCCGGGCCGTAGAGGACGCGCTGTCGGCGTGAGTGCCGAGTGGCCGTTCGGAGCGATAGTTCAAGGGCGATGCCGACCTACCTGGTGATAAGATGGCGACGCAGAACCAGTGGATCGTCGCGGGTGCGGACTCGTCGATCCACGACGAACCGCACGTCGATGGAAGCAGGATCACGGTTCGATCCATCCACGAGTGGGTCGAGAACGGGGACCTCGACCCGGCGGCGGTCGCCGACAGGTACGACCTCGACGTCGCAGCCGTCTACCACGCGCTGGCGTACTACCACGAACATCCCGAGGAAATGCGCCAGGTGGAGCGCGCTCGCGAGCGCGCCATCGAGTCCAACCGCGAGCGCGCAGCCACCGGTCCCGACGACCTCGAATGACGGTCCGGATCCTGGCGGACGAGAACGTCGACCATCGGGTCGTCCATCGCCTCGAACACTACGGCTACGACGTTGAACACGTCGATTTCGTCCCGGCGCTGGGTAAGGGAACCGACGACGAGCAGATCGCACAGTACTCGACCGATACTGACCGAGCGGTCCTGACCAGCGACGACGACTTCCTCACGGGCTTCGATCCGGGCGACTACGCGGGCCTGCTCCTGATCGAAGACGATTCCCTTTCGCCAGCTACCGTCGCGGACATCGTTCACGAGTCGTGACGACACTCGACGGTCAACCACGCGACCTGTTCTACGTGAGTCGAAACTGGCTGTAGCCGTTCGACCGCCGTTCCGACGGATTGAAACGCTCGCCCGCGCTGGAGTCCGACAATGACGCTGTACGTGACGAACACGCTCACGGGCGAGCGCGAGCCCTTCGAGTCGGCCGACGACGACCGGGTCACGCTCTATCTCTGCGGTCTGACGACCTCCGACCCGGTCCACGTCGGCCACGCCCGGACCTGGACCCACACCGACGTGATGGTCCGCTGGCTCGAGTACCTCGACTACGAGGTCCGCTACGTCCAGAACTTCACCGACGTCAACGAGAAGATCGTCGCCCGCGTCGGCGAGTACGGCGACGACGAGGCCGATGTCGCGCGCAACTACATGGCCGATGTCATCGCCGCGATGCGAGATCTCCGTCTCCGCCGCGCCGACGTCTACCCCCGCGTCTCCGAGCACGTCGACGAGATCATCGCCATGGTCGAGACGCTCGTCGACGAGGGGTACGCCTACGAGTCCAGCGGTTCGGTCTACTTCGACGTCTCCGCCTTCGAAGAGTACGGCAAGCTCTCCAATCAGCAACTCGACGAGATGGAAGCGCAGGGCGACCCCGACGAGCGCTCCGAGAAGCGCAACCCCGCCGACTTCGCGCTCTGGAAGGCCGACGGCGTCTCGCCCGCAGAGATCGAGGGCCACCGCCACGACGAGGCCGCCCCCGCCGACGAGGCCGCCCAGCACGCCCAGACCTGGGCGTCGCCGTGGGGGGAGGGTCGCCCCGGCTGGCACATCGAGTGCTCGGCGATGTCGACGACCCACCTCGGCGACTCCTTCGACATCCACGTCGCCGGCTCGGATCTCGTCTTCCCCCACAACGAAAACGAGATCGCCCAGAGCGAGGCCGCCACCGGCCAGGAGTTCTGTCGCTACTGGCTCCACACCGGGATGGTTCAGGTCGAGGGCGAGAAGATGTCCTCCAGCCTGCAGAACTTCACGAGCGCCCGGAACGCGATCGACGAGTACGGCCCCGACGTCCTGCGCACCTTCTTCCTTTCGACGGTGTACTCGGCGGATCCGACCTTCTCCGCGGAGACGCTCGCCGAGGCCGAGGAGCGCTGGGAACGGCTCGAACGCGGCTACGAACGGGCGGTCGAGGCGGCCGACAGCGTCGACGCCTACGCCACCGTCGAAGACGCCGCCCTCCGCGAGAGCGTCGACGAGGTCCGCGCGGCGTTCGCGGCGGCGATGAACGACGACTTCAACACGCGCGAGGCGATGGCCGCGCTGCTCGAACTCGCCTCGGCGGTCAACGCCCACGTCGGCGAGCGCGACGAGTTCGACTACGCCGCGCTCAAACGCGCAATCGACGCGTTCGAGGAGCTGGGGGGCGACGTGTTCGGACTCGGCCTGGGGAGCCCCGACGGCGGCGACGTCACTATCGCCGAGGACCTGGTCGAACTCGTCCTCGACGTCCGCGAGGCCGAGCGCGCGGCCGGTAACTACGAGCGCGCCGACGACCTGCGCGACCGTCTCGCGGCCCTCGGCGTCGAGGTGCAAGACTCCGACGACGGGCCGACGTTCCGGTTCGAGTCGTAACTGGCCGTGAGCGCCCCGGGGGTTTTTCGTCGATGCCGTCGAGACGTCGGTATGGTACGACCGCGTCCACTGCTCGCCGTTCTCTGTGTGGTCCTCGTCGTCGGGAGCGGGGGCTGTCTCGACGTCCTGACCGGCGAAGAGTCGCTGTCGTTCGAGGCGGACCCGACCGCCGTCGACGATGGGGCGCTCTCGGAGACCGGCTACGAACTCGTCCGGAGCGAGTCACCGAACCGCACGGTCAGCGTCTCCGTCGCCGGCGAGTCGCGCGAGGCCTCGATCGCGACCGAGATCCGCGAGTACGGCCGGAACGTCTCCGTCGGCGGCCAGCAGGCCCAGGTCGCCCGGTTCTCGGTGTACACCGTTCCCGGCGTCTCGGTCGCCGGGCAGACGGTCAACCCCGTCTCGGACTGGTCGACCCGGCGGCTCGTCGACCTGCTGGTCAGTTCGAACGAGAACCTCCGGAATATCCGGTTCGAGTCCAACCGGACCGTCCGGTTCCTCGGCTCCGACCGGACGGTCACGACGTATCGAGCCCGGGCCGCGAGCGGCCCCGACGGGAACGTCACCGTCCACGCCGCGACCGTGTCTCACGATGGTGACTACGTCGTCGCCGCAGGCGTCCATCCGACGGCGCTCGACGAGCGGAGTCGGATCGACGCGCTGCTGGCCGGTCTGCGTCACCCGGCGTGACTGCCGGCGCCTCGTCAGTCCGCGCTCGTCCGGACCCGCACCCACGTTTTTTCCCGACAGCCGTCGAGAGCGGTGATATGAATCGGACGATGGTGGTCGGCCTCGCTCTCTCGGCGGGAGGAGTCGCCGCGTACGTGGTCGGGATAGAAATCGCCTATCCCGGCCGCTCGTTCGCGGTGACGGCGGTGATGGTCGGTATGACGCTCGTGGCCACCGGTCGGGCCGGTGACGGCGACGGGTGGTCGCCGTGACCACCGCGCTCGTCTACGCAGGCGAGACGGTCACCGAGTACGACGACCTCGCCGCCGCCCGCGACGCCGACGGGACGACCTGGGTCCACGCCACCGAGGCCGACGAGGCCGAGATGCGCCGGATCGGCGAGACTTTCGACCTCCATCCGCTCGCGCTCGAAGACGTCCGGACCAACGTCCGACCGAAGACCGAGGAGTACGCCGACTACACCCTCGTCGTCGTCAAGACCGCCACGCTCCGGCGCGGCGAGACGACCTTCGAGGAGGAAATCCGCGACGAGGCCGTCGGCGTCTTCTTCGGTAAGGACTGGGTCGTCACGCTCGCTGTCGGCCAGGCCGAGGCGGTCAACCGGGTGCGCCGCGCCGTCGAGAGCGGCGACGAGCGCCTGCTCCACCGCGGCCCCGACTTCACCGCCTATCGCGTCATCGACGTCGTCGTCGACGAGTACTTCGGCCTGCTCGACACCATCGAAGACGACATCGAAGGCATCGAGGAGGCCGTCCTCGAATCGCCCGACAGGGACACCCTGAGCGAGATCAACAGCGTCCGCCGCGAACTGCTCTCCTTTCGGAAACTCGCGTGGCCCACCCGCGAGGCCGTCGGCGTCCTCGCCCGCGGCGACCCGGCCCACGTCCAGGAGTCGACCGAGAAGTACTACCGCGACGTCTACGACCACCTCGTTCAGCTGGTCGACCTGACCGAGACCTACCGCGACCTCGCCAGCGGCGCCCGCGACATCTACCTCAACGCCCTCTCGCAGTCGACCAACGAGGTGATGAAGGTGCTCACCGTCGTCGCGACCATCTTCATCCCACTCACGTTCGTCGTCGGCGTCTACGGCATGAACTTCGCCGACAGCCCATTCAACATGCCCGAACTCGGCTGGACGTACGCCTACCCCGCCGTCATGATCGGCATGTTCGTCGTCGCACTCGTCATGCTGCGGTACTTCCGTCGGCACTCCTATATCTAGGAACGACCTTTTTCTGCGTCGGGTTTCCTCGCGAGCCTCCGGCTCGCTGCGGGAACCACTCCTCGAAAAAGCTCGGCGAAAAAAGCCGGACGTCTCGGTCGCTGCGCTCCCTTAGGTCCGGTGAACCGCGCGCCGACGGCGCGCGGATGCTTGCACCGTCCGCACCACCTCGAACCAGAGGGATCGCTCACACTCCCAGCGCCAGCGGGACCAGCAACACCCCCATCAGATTCGCCCGCCGGGCGCCGAACTTCACCGGAACGAGACCGACGACGGTCGCGGCGGCGAAGACGCCGATCCCGAGCGGACCGGTCAGGACCGCGAGGACGACCACGAGCAGACAGAGCACGCCGATCGAGAGCCGCGTGTAGTCGGTGTTGCCGACGACTCGCAGATAGCCGTCGCCGAGGGTGACGACGAGGACGAACCCGGCGGCCGCCGCGACCAGCACACCCCCCAGCAAGACCGGGAGATCGAGCGGTACCCCCGTCTGGTCGACGGCGACGAGCACGCCCGTCCGGGGGGTTCCCAGCGCCACGAGCGCGAACAGCGCGAAGATCGTATTTGCGGTGTTGACGCCACTCGTGGCGACGACGAACCCGCGCGGGCCGCCGTCGTCGGTTGCCAGCAGCGCGAACGTCGCGGCGACGGCGCTGGAGACGCCCGGCAGGTAGCCCACCACCGCGCCCGAGAGCGTGCCGACGAACGCGAACCGCGCGACCGAACGCCGCGGCGTGGTCACCGTCGGTTCGGCCTGAGCGGGCACGCCCTCGCCAGTGAGGGCGTCGAGGAGGACCGGCGCGCCGAACAGGCCGGTGAAGATCGGCGCGAGCATCCCGCCCGCACCGACGAGCCCACCGGCGGGCAGGTCCAGCGCCACTGCGCCCAGGACTCCGCTGGCGGCGAGCGAGCAGACGGCTCCCACGGCGGCGACCGCGTCGCGCTCGGTCGCGACCAGTCCGAGCGCCACCCCGCCCAGCACCAGCGGGAGGTTCGCGCGCAGGGTCGGGTAGGCGCGAGTCATCACCTCGGTCATCGGGAGAGCGAGCGGCACCGCGAACACCACCGCGCCCGCGCTCCCGAGCGCAGAGAGCCGGACCGCCTCGCGACCCTGACCGCCGAGGACGAGTCTGTGTCCGGGGAGGGCGCTGCTCGCCATCGCGGGGTCCGGGACGCCCAGCGCCAGCGCCGGAACCACGTCGAGGAAGGTGTGTACCGTCCCCGCCGCGAGCATCGCCGCGCCGACGAACACGATGGGTCCGGGGACCGACGGTGCGACCCCCGCGAGCAGGAGCGCGAAGGTGTTGGCGTGGATCCCCGGCACGAGTCCGCTCACCGTCCCCAGGGCGATCCCTCCGAGGAGGAAGCCACAGAAAAGCAGCGTCCGCTCGGGCGCGAATCCGACGCCGAGCGCGAGCGGGGACAGGCCTAACGGGCGCGCGAGCGGTTCCATCGACCGGGGCTGGTTCCGGGATCGGTCTTGAACGTTCGCCGCGACCCGCGCCGCTCAGACGAGCACGCCGGTCCGCAAGAGGACGATCAGCCCGGTCACGACCGGCAAACTCCCGACGATACTGAGGAAGACGACGGTCCCGACGTACTCGGCCGCCGAGAGATCCCCAGTGTCTTCGCCGAACTCGATGGCGAGGACGAGCGGCGTCACGCCGGCCGGGCCGGCGGCGAGCATGACGAACGCGCGGGCGGCCGTGCTGTCGGTGACGCCGACGGCGAGCACGGCGGCCAGCGCCACGACGGGGGCGACGAGTACCTTCACACCGACCATCGGGAGCGTCCGCCGCAGCGCCGACGCGGGCCGCATGTCCGCGAGCTGGAGGCCGAGGATGACGAGGAAGACGGGGATCGATGCGTCGCCGACCATCGAGACTGTCCCCATGACGGAGCCGCCCTCGGGCGGGACGACATCGAGCGCGAGGACGCCCCCCGCGGCGCCGACGGCCCAGGTCAACGGGAGCGCGAGGACGCGCTTCAGCGCCGCGACGTGGGTCCCGTCGCCACCCGACGAGAGCGCGTAGACGCCGACGGTGTACATGAGGACGTTCTGGACGAGGACGAACAGGACCGCGGTGGTTCGGCCGACGTCGCCGAAGGCGAACGTCGCCACGGGGATGCCGAAGTTGCCGGCGTTCGGGATGGCGGCGGCCATCGTCCCGGCTCGGAGGACGATGCCGGATTCGCCGACGAGCGTTCCGACGACTGCGGCGAGGCCCGCGACCGCACCGGTAAAGACGACCATCGTCGCCACGAGCGAGCCCACGGTCCCGACGGCGATGGGCATGGTCGCGATGCTGTGAAAGATCAGCGCCGGCATGAGCAGGTAGATCGTGACGGTCGAGAGCGGTTCGATGTCGACGTCCTTCCAGCGCCCCAGCAGATAGCCCGCGGCCGCGATCGACAGCGGCGGTCCCACGGCGGAGGTCAACACCGAAAGCAGCGACTCGCCGGCCATACCGGGCCCGACGAGATATCGCTATTTCAAGGCGGTCATCTCCGGTCGCCACGCGCCACAGCGATCCGGGACGGCGATGGGTCTCGCCGGCGGGATAAATCGGAGAAGTGTGTCCGAGTTAGCCGAAGAGTTCGCCGAGGCCCTCGCCGCTGGCCTCGTCGTCCTCGTCGTCGTCGTCGTCGCCGTCGTCGGCCTCCGCGGCCTCCTCTTCCTCGGCCTCGTCGTCGCCGTCGTCGGCGGGGGCGGGCTCTGCGCTGCCGCCCGCGGCGCCGCCCGTCGCTGCGGGGACGGCGGCGGCCTGCTCGACGGCCTCGTCGATGTCGACGTCCTCGAGGGCCGCGACGAGGGCCTTGACGCGGGACTCCTCCACGTCGACGCCCGCCGCGTCGAGCACGTTCGTCAGGTTGTCTTCGTTGATCTCTGCGCCGGTCTCGTTCAGGATGAGTGCTGCGTAAACGTATTCCATTGTTATCCGAACATCGCTCCCATGGCGTCGCTGGCGTCACCGTCGTCGTCGTCATCGTCGTCGCCGTCGTCCGCGTCGGCGTCGACGTCCTCGGTGTCCTCGTCAGCGTCGCTCTCCGTGGGTTCGTCGTCAGTCGATTCCTCGTCGGCCTCCTCGTCGGCCACGTCTTGCAGGTCCTCGGGCAGCGCGTCGGGGTCGTCGATCTGCGCCGCGAGGGCGCGGACCTGCCCGTCGGCCTTCGAGAGCAGGTCGTCCACGACGCCCGGACTCTCGATGGCGGCCTGGAGCGCGAGGCTCTTGGCGTCGCCGCGGGCCTTCTGGAGCAGCGTCGCGACCGTCTGGTCGGTCGGGTAGGTCGCGTTGACCGAGAGGTTCCGGGCGCGCGCCACGGCGGCCTCGACGTCGGCCTGGTACTCCTCGACGTCCAGTTCGAGCTCCTCGGGTTCGAACAGGACGCCGTCGGCGAAGACGCCGCGCAGGTCCAGCCCGACTTCCTTGGGCTCGATACCGAGTTCGTTCAGGACGTTCGCCAGGTCCGCCGACACCTCGCCGCCGGCCTCGAGGACTGTCGAGTCCTCGAGCACCTGGATCGAGCCGTCCTGGATGCGGGCGTTCGCGCCGACGCTCTGGAGTTCCCCGACGAACGGGCCGGGGTCGACGCCGGTGTCGCCCTCCGGAATGACGATGTCGTTGGGGGCGACTTCGCCGGCGTTGATCGGCGCCGGCGTCTTCGACGCCTCGAGTTGCTGGTAGAGGCCGAACGGGTTCTCGTTCGTGCCGACGAGGCCGACCTGGCCGGAGACGTAGCCGGTCAGGTCTTCGAGGCCCTCGTCGACCTCTTCCAGGGCGCGCACGATGAGCGTGTTGCGCGCGACGCGCAACTCGGCGCTGCCGTGCAGGTCGCGGCGCATGTCCTGCAGTTGCCGGGACGGGATCCCGGTGATGTCGACGACGCCGACGCTGTCGTACGACTCGATCATCGCGACGACGTCGGCGACCTCTTCCTGTTTCCACTGCGGGATCGTCTCGGTCTTGCGTTCGGCGCTCATGTCAGGCGACCTCCACTGCCGGTCCCATCGTCGTCTTCACGTAGATGGTGTCGACGTTCATGGGGCCTTTCTCCAGACCGGCGTGCAGGCGCCGGAGGATGACGTCGATGTTGTCGCCGATTTCCTCGGCAGACATGTCCTCCGCGCCCACGCGCGTGTGGAACGTGCGACGGTCGCCACTGCGGACCGTCACCGAGTTCTTGAGCCGTTCGACCATCTCGACGACGTCGTCGTCGGGGCTGATCGGGTCGGGCATCTTCCCCCGCGGACCGAGCACGGTCCCCAGATAGCGCCCGATGTCCTGCATCAGCGCCTCCTCCGCGAGGAAGAAGTCGGTCTCGTCGGCGAGGTCTTTCGCCCGGCTGTCGTCGTCGCCCAGGTCCGCGAGGTCGTCGCCGTCGAGTACTTCCTCGGCGACGTCCTCGGCGCGCAGGGCGGTCTCGCCCGACGCGAAGACGACGATCTTGGTTTCCTGTCCGGTGCCGGACGGCAATACGACGTCCTCGTCGATACGGTTCGACGGGTCGTTGAGGTCGATATCGCGCAAGTTGATAGCGAGGTCCACCGTCTCGCGGAAGTTCCGCGGTGGGGCGTCCTCGAGAGCACGAGTTACTGCGTTCTCTATTTCCTGATCTGCCATTGTCCACCTCCGTAGTACGCCAGCGGCTCCTACGGGTCAGTGAAACAGGCGAGGCCTGTCTCACGCGGTGAGACGCCGATGAGACACTTAAGCCCGTCGAACCACCGTCAGGTCGCCGCGTGAGACAGTCTCGTGGGGGCTCTCCGGGTCACAGCGCGATGGACGACCAGCCTGCGGGCTGGCCGTCCAGCCCCTCGACGCTGACCTCTGCGTCGCGGCCGTCGGCACGGAGTTTCACGTGGCCACCGAACGCCCGCGAGAGCCCCTCGGTGATGCTCTGGCCGCTGTTGAAATCGCCCACGTCGGCGTCGGGGTCGATGGCGCAGACGAACAGGCCGTCGGACCGACGGTTGCGGGAGGTGATGTTCTGGACGAACCGGTAGACGTCCCGCATGTCCTCACAGGCGGCACAGAGCGGCGACACCGAGACCAGGCCGGTCCGGACGCGCTCGACGCCGTCGAAGCGCAGGTCGTCACACAGCGAGGAAAACTGCATGTTCACCGCGGTCAGGTCCGCCGGGTCCGCGACGACGGTGTTCTCGTCGGTGTTCGTCGGTGGCCCGCTCGCCCCGCCCCGTCGCTCGCCGCTGCAGTCGACGATCGCCGCCGAGCGTCCGTTCGCGTGACCGGCCTCGCGGCGGTGGGCACGGCGAAAGCGGGCGCCGTCGTCGTCGCTCGTGATCCCGACTGTCCCTTCCTCGTCGTCCCCGGCGAGCAGTCGGTGGACGAGCGTGTCCAGCCCCGCGTCGCGCGGGCCCGAGACCAGTAGACTGGTTCCGCCGTCAACGGGGTTCAGCGGCGTTTCTTCCAGTTCGTACCGTCTCGTCTGTACGTTCATTGGTCCTCCCGGGCGTCGATGAGTTCGCGGCGCAGTTCGAGTTGTTCGACCGCCTCGTCGGCGAACCGACGGAGGTCGGCCAGCTGTTCCTCGGAGTACTCGCGGGGTTCGTAGTCGATGAGACACAGCGACCCGAGCGTGTGGCCAGACGAGTCGTCCATGTTCGCACCGGCGTAGCTCCGGATGCCCAGCGAGAGCAGCGTCTCGTTGTTCTGGAAGCGGTGGTCGTCAGTGATGTCCTCGACGACCATCGTCTCCTCTTCGAGCACCGTGTGGGTGCAGATCGTGTCCTGACGGTCGATGGTGTCCCAGTCCGCGCCGTGACAGCCCAGGAAGTCCTCCTCGCTGTCGTCGACGAGGCCGACGAACGCGACGGGGACGTCGAAGTGGTTGGCGACGAGCGTCGAGATCCGCTCGGCCCACTCCTCGACGGCCATCGCGTCGAGGTCGTACTCCGAGAGCGCTTCGAGGCGCTCCTGCTCGTTGTCGGGCAGGAGATAGCCGACCTGCGCGCTGTGCTGGATCATGTCCTGGACCGTGGCGCCGAGGCGCTGGTCGGCCTCGGGCATCCCCTTGCGCATGTACTCGACGATGATCCCCTCGAAGCGGGCGGTGTCGAGTTCGGTCGGCGGTGTCTCCGTGTAGACCACGCAGGGCGTGTCGGGCGCGACATCCCTGACGTGCTCGACCAGTTCCAGGCCGGTCCCGTCGGGGAAGTCGTACTCGGTGACGATACAGTCGATGTCGTGGCGCTCGAGGCCGCGTTTGGCGTCGGCGACGGTGTCACTCGCGACCGTCGGGAAGCCCGCCGCGTCGAGCGCCGCTGCGGGACCCTGGCCGTCGGCCGGGTCCGCACAGAGGACGCGCATTGCACTCATGATAATTACCGTGCCCCCAGAGAGAGCACGTCTCCACAGAGGCCAGTCCGCGGAATACAAACACCACCTCACTGGTTAGGATAATTATCGGTTCTGAGAATAGCGGCGTTCACCGGCGGGTCTCGATTCGGCGACGCCGCTTTTCGGAGCGACCCATCGCTCGCGGGGTGACAGCGCGGAGAACGTCGGATTGGGGCGCCGACTTACGCCGTCGCTTCGTCGGCGAGCACGTCGTCGTATTCGCCGTCGTCGACGCGTTCTTTGAACTCGCGGGGGTTGTTGCCCTCGATGGTCACGCCCAGCGAGGTGCAGGTGCCGACGACTTCCTTCGCGGCGTTTTTGACGTCGTAGGCGAGCAGGTCGGGGTGTTTCTGCTCGGCGATCTGTTTGACCTGTTCGACGGACAGATCGGCGACGAAGGTCTCCTGGGGTTCGCCGCTTCCGGTTTCGAAGCCGGCCTCGTCTTTGATGAGTTCGGCCGTCGGCGGGACGCCGACCTCGATGGAAAAGGAGCCGTCGTCCTCGTAGTCGATGGTGACCGGGACTTCGGTTCCGTCGAACGCTTCCGTCTGGTCGTTGATCTCCTGGACGACTGCCTGCACGTCCACGGGTGTCGGGCCGAGCTCCGGGCCGAGCGGCGGTCCGGGGTTGGCCTGGCCACCGGGGACGAGAACTTCGATAGTACCAGCCATATCTATCGGAACCGTCGGCGCGGGTTTAAGAATTGCTTTTCCCGGACGCCGTGTGCCGCCCCGACACACGCTCTCGCCCTCTTCGGACGAGCGGACGTCCCCGCGGAGGATCCGAGTCGTCGCACCCCGCTCGCGGACCGAAGCTACAGGGGCGGAGCACGCCACAATAGCCGTTACTACTACAGTTACAACGCAGCGGTAACTATATCAGTCCTCGTTCCTAACGTTCGACTGCGAACCACGGACACCGGCGACCGCCGGTGGCCCGGTACTACCATGACAAGCACGAACAAGCGCGTCAGGAGCCGTCCAGTCCAGCCCGTCGAACGCGAGCAGACGGACAACGAATCCGAGCGGGACCGCCACCAGTGTCCCGAGTGCGGTGCCGCCGGGATCACCGACGAGAAACGCGGCGAGACGGTGTGCCAGGAGTGCGGCGTGGTAGTCGAAGAGGACGTCGTCGACCGCGGCCCCGAGTGGCGGTCGTTCGACAGCCGCGACAAGGCCGAGAAGAGCCGCGTCGGCTCCCCGACGACCGAGATGCTCCACGACAAAGGGCTGTCGTCGGTCATCGACTGGCAGGACAAGGACGCCAACGGCCAGACGCTCTCGGCGAAAAAACGCGAGAAGATGTCACGCCTGCGGACCTGGGACGAGCGCTTTCGCTCCCAGAGCGCCCAGGATAGAAATCTCAAGCAGGCCCTCGGCGAGATTGACCGCATGGCCTCCGCGCTGGGTATCCCCAAGGACGCCCGCAAGACCGCGAGCGTCATCTACCGGCGTGCGCTCGAAGAGGAACTGATCCCCGGTCGCTCTATCGAGGCGATGGCGACTGCGTCGCTGTACGCCGGCGCGCGCCAGGCCGGCGTGCCCCGCACCCTCGACGAACTCGAGACGGTCAGCCGCGTCGACCGCAAGGAGTTCGCGCGGGCCTACCGCTACATCGCGCGCGAACTCGAACTCGCGATGGAGCCGACCGACCCCGAACAGTACGTCCCACGCCTGATATCGGATCTCGACCTCCCCGAGGAGACCAAACAGCGCGCGATGGAACTGCTCGAGGCGGGCAAGCGCGAGGCGGTCCACTCCGGGAAAAATCCCGTGGGACTGGCCGCGGCGTCCATCTACGCGGCCGCGCGGCTCACCAACGTCGACGTCACCCAGCACGAGGTGGCCGACGTCGCCGACGTCTCCGCGGTCACCATCCGGGACCGTTACACCGAACTGCTCGACGCCGCCGACCAGCCAGTCTGAGGTGGCCGGCGTGACCCAGCATCTGCGACTCGACGGGACGAACGTGCGCCCCGAACAGTCACCGTTATGGATACCCTCGTGCAACGATGTCTGAGAGCCACAGGCCAATGTCACACGACGAGTCGACGAGTCGGTCGACCGACGAGGACCTTGTCGCACAAGCCACGGGGCTGCTGGAGACGTTCGGCCTCACCGAGTACGAGGCCAAGTGCTTCGTCGCGCTCACGCGGATCGACCACGGCACCGCCCGCGAGATCGCCGAGGTCGCCGACGTCCCGCGCCCGCGCGTCTACGACAGCGTCGAATCCCTGCAGGAACGCGGGCTCGCGGACGTCCAGGACGCCCAGCCCCGACGCTTTCGCGCCGCCGACCCGCGCGACGCCGTCGACACCATCCGTCGCGACTACGGCGAACGCCTCGACGAACTCGAGGGATTGTTGCCGCGACTCCGTTCACCCGAGCCACGCGCCGACCCCGCGGGCGTCTGGGTCGTCGACGGCGATGCGGCCGTCAGCGACCGCCTCGCAGCCCTGGCCGACGACGCCACCGAGGAACTGCTCGTCGTCGTCGCCGTCGAGAGTCTGCTGACCGACGACGTCCTCGATGCCCTCGCTGCCGCCCAGGACCGCGGCGTCTCGATCACGCTCGGTTCGCCCGGCCCGGACATCCGCGAGCGCGTCACCGACGCGCTGGTCGACCCGACCGTCGTCGAGACCTGGACCTGGTGGGAGGACTACCCGATCGCGGTCGGGGAGATCAGCGCGATTCTGATGGCCGACGGCCGGGAACTGCTCGTCAGTTCCGAGGTGGAGACGGATCTGCCCGGCGTCGACCGCCACAACGCCGTCTGGACCGACGACGAGCGTGCGCCGCTGGTCGGGTTGATGCGCCCGCTGCTGGCCAACGCGATCGGCAGCGGTGCTGCCGGACAGTCGGCCTGACCGTCGCTACGCGTACCCGTTCACCCTCGACAGGAGTCGGAAAAGACAGCCGCCGGAGCCGGACCGACTGCGCTCAGGCGATCGAGACGCCGTTGCGCGCGAGGTAGTCGCTGGCCCCTTTGATCTCGACGGGGCTCCCGATGATCCGCACGCGACAGTTCTCCTGGTGGATCGTCAGCGTGAACCGCTCTTCGAGTTCCCCCTTGATGCCTTCGATGGCCTCCTTGGGGAGCAGGATTTCCGTGCTGTCACGGAGCCGACCAGGATCTGGCATAATCGATCGTGTCTGCTCTCGGCCCATTAGTGTGTCGAAACACGTCTCGTGTTCTCCCAGCAACACGTCTCTGTCACGGTCGTCCCGACGCCTGTCCCCCGCCCCGGAAGAAAGCCTTTTTCGGTACCGGTGGCCGACTCACAGGTGATGGGGCTCGAAGAGGAGATCCGCGAGATCGAAGAGGAGATCGCCGAGACTCCCTACAACAAGTCGACCGAGGCGCACATCGGCCGGCTGAAGGCCAAACTCGCGGACAAAAAGGAAAAACTGGAGAACCAGTCCTCTGCCGGCGGCGGCTCCGGCTACGCGGTCGAGAAGACCGGCGACGCCACCGTCGCTCTGGTCGGGTTCCCCAGCGTCGGCAAGTCGACGCTCCTCAACGCCCTCACCAACGCCGACAGCGAGGTCGGCTCCTACGAGTTCACGACGCTCGACGTCAACCCCGGCATGCTCCAGTACAAGGGTGCGAACATCCAGTTGCTCGACGTGCCCGGACTCATCGAGGGCGCCGCCGATGGCCGCGGGGACGGTCAGGCCGTCCTCTCGGTCGTCCGGACCGCCGACCTGGTCGTGTTCGTCCTCTCGGTGTTCGAGATCGACCAGTACGCGCGCCTGTCCGAGGAACTGTACAACAACAAGATCCGCCTGGACGTCGACCCGCCGCGCGTCTCCGTCCGGAAGAAACACAAAGACGGGATCAGCGTCAACGGCGTCGGTCTCGACCTCGACGAGGAGACGATAAAGAGCGTCCTCCGCGAGCGCGGGTACGTCAACGCCGACGTGACCGTCGGCGAACCGGTCGACATCGACCGGCTGATCGACGGCGTGATGGACAACCGCGAGTACCTCCCCTCGCTCGTCACCGTCAACAAGGCCGACCTCATCGAGCCCGACTACCTCGACACCGTCCACGAACAGTTGCGCGACCACGACATCGACCCCGACGAGGCGGTCTTCATCAGCGCCGAGGAGCAGAAGGGCCTCGACGCGCTCAAAGATACCATCTGGGAGGGACTCGGTCTCGTCCGCATCTACATGGACAAACCCGGCCGCGGCGTCGACTACGACGAACCGCTCGTCCTCCGCGAGGGGGACACCGTCGCCGACGCCTGCGAGAAACTCGGCGGTGAGTTCGAAGATCGATTCCGGTTCGCCCGCGTCTCCGGCCCGAGCGCGAAACACGACGAGCAACAGGTCGGCAAAGACCACGAACTCGCCGACGAGGACGTTCTCCGCATTCTCACGACGCGATGAGCGCCGACCGACGGGCACGCGGCCCGGACGGCGCTCGATCCGGTCGCTTCGCCCGTTGGACACCCGATCGACGAACCGCGCTCTTGCTCGCCGCCGGTGTGCTCCCCTGGGTCCTGATACCCTACGAGTCCGGACTGAGCCTCGTCTTCTCGTTCGGCCTCGTCACGCCGCGCCCGTTCCACGTCCAGTCAGTCGTCGACTACGTTACCTTCACGCGCGCGTTGCCGGAGTGGCTGCTCGCCTATCCGACCGCCGTGGGACTGTACGTAACTGCCGTGGCGAGTCGGGCGCTCGCCACTGCGGGACTGGAGGACCGCCGCGTGACGACCGGGCTCCTCGCACTCGCTGGCCTGGACCTCCTCTACTTCGCCGTGAGTTTCAGCGAGCGCCGGATCGGGATCGTTGCCGTCCCCGTCGGCGTCGCGCTCCTCTGGCTCGCCGCCTGGGCGAACCGCCCGGACGAGTGGCTCCGTGCGTGACCTCCTTCGCGAACCGCTCCGCTGTGGGCCCTGCGGGTTCCGCCTCCGGTATCCTTTTCGAGCGCGAAGCCCACCCTCCGAACATGGACGGAACGCTCGACCACGTGATGATGCGCGTCGAAGACCTCGACGAATCGCTCGACTGGTACCAGACACACCTCGACTACGAGGAGAAAGGTCGCTGGGAGGCCGACACGTTCACGAATGTCTTCCTCGGGCCCGAGGACGTCCACGAGGACGGCGCCCTGCTCGAACTCACCTACAACCACGACGGTCGGTCGTACACGATGGGCGACGCGTGGGGGCACATCGCCGTGCGCGTAGAGGACGTCACCGAGGCGTACCACGGACTGATGGACGAGGGTGTCGAGGACTACCGCCCGCCCGAGGAGAACCCCGGCTACGCGTTCGTCAAAGACCCCGATGGCCACGAAATCGAGATCGTCGAACGCGACCACGGCGCTCGCTGGAGCATCGACCACACGATGATCCGCGTCGAGGACGCCGACGAGGCGCTGGGCTGGTGGACGCGCAAACTCGAGTACGAACACACCGGCCGCTGGGAGGCCGACACGTTCGCGAACTACTTCATGAAACCCGAGGGCGCCGCCGAGGAGGCGATGGCCGTCGAACTCACCTACAACTACGACGGCCGCAGCTACGAGATGGGCGACGCGTGGGGCCATCTCGCGGTTCGCGTCGACGACCTGGACGAGGGGTGGGCACAGCTCATGGAACGGGACGCCGAGGACTACCGTGACCCCGAGAGCTGCGGGCACAGCTACGCGTTCACCAAAGACCAGGACGGCCACGAAGTCGAAGTCGTGACCGCGTGACCGTCCCGCCCAATCACCCAGTATAAACCCCGGTATCGCGAACGTCAGACACGAGTCTGACACGTCGAACGAGGCCCGTGAAACTGTCTCACACGCTTTCTCTGCGGTGATCTATCGTCCTCGCGGGGACCACTTCCCTCGGGCGTGACCACAAAGCATTTATAACCTCCGCCGTACCGTTTCGAACGTACCCCTACCCATGGCTGCAGTATCGAGTACACCGGTTACGGTTCGGCGCGGCCGATGGACGGTCGCGTGCCCGGCTGGTCGGAAAGTTGCTGTGGCCGCTGACAGACAACCCAACAAACTATGACAGGGACCAACGACAAACTTCGCAGTTTGTTCCTGGCGCTGCTGATGGTCGTCTCCGTCTTCGGAGCGACGATCGCGTTCTCAGGAACAGCTGCTGCGGCAAACCAGACTCCTTCGGTGGTAGCGGCCACCGAGGACGCTGGTGACATCAGTATAGCATTCGACGACAACGTCCGTAACGGGACCAACGACAACCAGATCGAGGCCAGCGACGACTTCTTCGTCGTCTACTGGCGTCAGGCTGGGACCTCCGACTTCGCTCGCGTCAACGTCAGCGCTACTGACGTGACCGCCGAAGCCGGTGGTCAGCGTTACGTCATCGACAACAACGCGCTTCCGGTCGATGACGTCTCGCCCGCGAGTGACCTTCTCGTCAACGTGGGCACCATCCGGCCGGAGACCGCCGCCGCCGGTGACGATTCGTGGGACACGACCCCCGGAAATGTCACCGTCGACACGTCGGCGCTGACGCTCACGGAGGGCTCCGGTAACTTCAATTCGCTCCAGACCGCGGAACGCGTCTACCAGGGCGAGCGTATCAACTTCGAAGCAGCGGACTCCGGTGACAACACCGACATCCTGCTCGAGAACCTCGACACAGGCGAGATCCTGCTCGACGGGGCGACGGGCCTCAACAGCCAGGAGATCGTCTTCGACTCCGATCAGCTCGAGTCCGGCAGCAGCTACCGTCTGACCTTCGACGAGGACGGCAAGGACGCCGGCCCGACGGAGAAGTACTTCAACGTGACTTCGCTCCGTCTGTCGGCCGAAATGAGTGAAGACGGCACGACCTTCGGCTACCAGGACAGCGCCGCGTTCGACCTCTCCGGTAGCGCCATCCGTGGCAGTCAGGAGGACACCACTCGGTCGGTGGCCGTCCAGATCACCGGCGAGGAAGACAACTACCGCCTCCTCGATTACAACGGCCGTGGTGAGTTCAGCGGGTCTTTCGACCTCGGTAACCTCCCCGCTGGTGACTACACGGTCACCGTTATCGACGTCCAGACGGGCGTCGATGTCGAGGCCGGTTCGTTCAGCGTCGAGGCGTTCCCCGATGCTGACTCCGCGTCCTTCGGCACCGGTGTCGTTGAGGACACCCGCGGTGACGTCGCCCGCATCCCGATCGAGCTCGAGAACGCCGACGAAGGCGCGCTCGCGACGGTCTCCATCGGTAGCAAGGGCGAAACCAACTACGTGACCAACGTGACGGTCGCCGACAGTGACGGCGACGGCGAGGTCACGCTCATGTTCAACACCTTCAACGCCGGGACGGAAGTCCTGGACCGTGTGTTCTACGCGGAGAGCGGCGAAGTCGTCGACTGGCGCGGTGAGGCCGGTCAGTTCGTTGACGAGCTCCCGGGCGCAGCCGGTAACCTCGACCGCGCTCGAGCGGCCACGCTCGACGCGACGAACTACCAGATGCAGGTCGCCGCGCACGACAGTGACCAGCGCGTTATCCACAACTTCACCGAGGACACCGCTGAATCCATCAGTGGTTCCCAGGTTGACGACGTCGGGACGCTCTCGCTGGGTTCGCGTACCACCGAGAGCAGCCAGGTTTGGGTCGCGCCCGCTGGTTCCAGCGGCGACATCGACCTGAGCTACGTGCAGGACAACGCGGGTTCGTCCCTGACGCAGTCGGACATGGCTGCGAACGGCGAGACGGTCGTCCACGAGATCGTCGCGACCGGCTTCGAGGGCGCTATCCTCAACCGGACGATGGCGGACGACGATGTCTCGGTCGGGGACGCGTTCCTGGCCGAGGCTGACGGTGGTCTCTGGAGTGCGTCGTTCAGCCAGGTTGACCCTGAGCCGAACGCGCCGCTCCCGTCGTTCGATGTGGGCGACGTTAACCCGACCATCTTCGCGAACTTCGACGAGAACACGTTCTACGTCGCCGTTAACCTCGACGAGATCGGGTACGACGACCCGAACCTCGAGGATAACGAACTCTGGAACGCGAGCTTCTCGGTCAACGACTACGGCGCTGTCGGTCCGCTCCTCGGTGGGCCTGGTGGCGGCGTCCTCCAGTCCGACTGGACGTACCGCGACGCGATCGCGCCGCTGGAGACGAACAACGACAACGAAATCATCCTGCGTAACCAGCCCGACCAGGTCATCCGGAGCGGCAACGACGTGACGGTCGCGCCAGGTACTGACCTGTCGCTGGTGATCGACGCCCGCGACGCCGAGCAGAGTCCGTTCGTCCGGACGCTCGAGACGACGGTCGGTCCCGACCGAACGTTCAACTTCGAGACGGATCTGGGCGACAAAGCTGCGGGTATCAACTTCACCGCAACGCTGCGCCGCGGTGGTACGCAACTGAGCGACAACGCCGAGTACGAAGGTGAGATCCGTGGCCTGCCGCAGGCGACGGTCTCCTTCGACGACCAGACCGTCTCCGAGCAGAACCAGGAAGTCACGGTCGCCTCGGTCCTCATGACCGAGGGTGGCTTCGTGGCCATCCACGAGGGCGGTGCTGGCGGCCCGGTCATCGGTACGAGCAAGTACCTCGAATCGGGTCAGCAGTCCAACGTGCGCGTCACGCTCGACGAGAACGTCTCTAGCGGGACGACGCTGGTCGCGATGCCGCACCTGGACACGAACGCGAACAACCTGTACGACTTCGATCCGGACGACGAGAACACGCCGGACGGACCGTACACGTCCGGTGGTGCGCCCGTCACGGACAGTGCGACCGTGACCGTCGAGCGCGCCCCCGCGAACTTCCAGGTCTCCGGTCTGTCGCCGGCTGACGTCACCGTCGAGCAGGGTGACGTCATCAGTGCCGTCGAGGCGACGATCGAGAACACTGGCGAGCAGGAAGGCACGCAGACTGTCGAGTTCCGCGTTGGTGGCTCGGCCGTCGCCGACACTGAGGTCACCCTCGGTGCTGGCGAGTCCGACACGGTCACCTTCGAGGACATCGACACGGCTGACGTGTCGCCCGGCTCGTACACGCACGGTATCTTCAGCGAGGACGACAGCGCCACGGCCGTCCTGACGGTCGACGCTGTCGAGCCCGCGAACTTCCAGGTCTCGGGTCTGTCCCCGACCGACGTGACCGTCACGCAGGGTGACGTCATCGGTCAGGTTCAGGCGACGGTCGAGAACACTGGCGAGATGGAAGGTACCCAGACGATCGAGTTCCGCGTCGGTGGCAGTGCAGTCGCGAGCCAGGACGTCACGCTGGGCGCTGGCGATTCGACGACTGTCACCTTCGAGAACATCGACACGTCCTCGGTGAGCCCCGGTGCCTACACGCACGGTGTCTTCAGCGAGGACGACAGCGCGACCGCCGCGCTCGCAGTCGAGGAACCGCCGACGCCGACGCCGACGCCGTCCCCGACGCCGACCGCGTCGCCGACTCCGACGGACACGCCGGAGCCCGCGACGCCGACGCCGACGGACACGGCGACGCCGACGGCCACGGCGACCCCGACCGACACCCCGACCGACACCGAGGAGCCGACGACCACCGACAGCGGTGACGGTGGCCCCGGCTTCGGTGTCGCTCTGGCTGTCATCGCGCTGCTCGCGGCCGCGCTCATCGCTGTGCGCCGCCGCGACTAACGACCAACCACCGGAGTAACCTCCGGCCCTGACGCACACTCCATTTTTTCGCGCGCTACACCGCCAACGACTGCTGTCGTCGCGCGATGTCCGACGCCGCCTCGACACTCTTCTCCGGCCAGCCATAGCCCACGACCGCGAGCCGCGCTCCGCTCGTGTATCCGCCGGACACGTAACGACAAAACCTATATCCGCGATCGAATAAGGGAGAGACAGACGGATGATCGATGGACTCCTCGGACTCCTGGAACGGGCCACCGCACTATCGGGACCGCTCGCGTGGCTCGTCATCGGGACGTTCCTGGTCGGCGCGATCCTGGAGTGGACCGGCGACCGAGAGCGCGCACGCGCCGTCGCTGTCGCCGGCTGGGGACTGTTCGGAAGTTTCTGGTTTTCTCTCATCTATCACTTCGCGGTCGTTCAGAAGAGCATCATCGAGGGTATCGGGAGCGTTCTCGCCGTGCCACTTGCCTTCTACGTGGGCTATCTGCTCTGGCAGGGCCGTGACTCGCTGTTCGTGCTCTCACGAGCGATTCCGATCATGGGCCTGGTCTTTTTCCCGGTCGAATCGATCCCGTTCGTTCGCCAGTTCGTCGTCGAGACGGTGACCAGCCAGACCGAGTTCCTCATGGGGCTCACTGGACACCACCCGGAGGTCATCAACGGCAGGCAGATCGAACGGATCGACGCCGACCCCTATCGGAACACGTTCCTCTTCGTCACGGACCTGCCCTACACGGAGGAGACCGAGGAGTTCCGGATCTCCTATACGATCCTCACCGCCTGCACGGGGATCGGGAGCATGTCGATCTTCGCGGGTCTGATCGCGGCGACTGAGGCTCCGTTCCGGCGAAAGGCCCGCGCGCTCGCGGTTTCGCTCCCGGTGATCTACGTGTTGAATCTCTTCCGGAACGTCTTCATCGGCGTCACGTACGGCAAGCAGTACCTCCACGTGTTCCCCGACGCGGTGACGACGGTTTTCGGGAGCGAAACCGCGAAGGTGTCTTACTACCTCGGTGACCGGATACTCGCACAGAGTCTCTCGGTCGTCGCGCTCGTCGGGATCACCTACCTCGTGGTCAGGGAACTCCCCGAGATCCTCGACATCGTCGAGGACCTGCTGTTTCTCGTTACTGGGTCGGAGTACGACCTGCGGAGCGCGATGGACGTCGGCACGGTCCGCGCAGACGGCGGCGAGCAGTAGGGTCGGGGGCGCTCGAACCGACCTGTGTTATTCTGTGTGCTCGGCGAGAACTGTGTCGGGAGCACCGCCGAGCGCGGCGAGCGCGTCGCGTTCGATGTAGTGCAGCGTGCCAGGGACGACGAGGAGGTGGAGCGGGTCGCCGAACGACTCGGTCGCGAGCGTCGAGAGCCGATCCGCACGGACGACCGGGTCGGTACTGCCGGCTCGCGCGACGACGACGCCGAGACTGTCGGCGCCGAGACGATCGTCGTCGGCCTCGCCGAGTACCTCGGCGGCGTGGTCGGCGCGCATGTAGTCGTCGTTCGCGGCGTCGATGTCGAGGAAGACGAGCGTGTGGAGGCCGCGCTCGCGGTTGGCGTCGATGGTCTCGACGACGCTTCCTGGCACGCCGTCACCGCCGTGTGACCGCTCGAACGGCAGCGTCGTGGCCTTGCCGAAGCGGTAGTTCTGGAGGCCGGTGAGCGAACTCGCGGCGGACTGGGCGGTCGTCCCGTGGACGACGCGCGTGTCGATGCCGCGGTCGTGGGCACGGAGTCGCAAGTCCACGTGGGTGGTCGAAATCATCGTGTCGCCGGCGGTGAGAAAGACGACGTCCCGGTCGGCGGCGTCGGCGAGTACGTCGTCGGGCGACTGTTCGACGCCGGCGCGGTCGCGGACTTCGATCTCGGTGTCGTGGTACGCTTCGAGGTCGTCAACGGTCGCACCGGCGAGCTTGCTGGTGTAGAACTCGGCGACGACGCGGTCGGCGGTGGCGATGGCCTCGCGGCCGGCGACTGTTATCGACCGCTCGTCGTAGAGCCCGAGTCCGACGAAAGTGAGCATACCACCGCTCGACGGTCGAGCGGATTAAGCCTCGCGAAGGCGCCCGGACGTGGCGGCTGTCGGCTCGCCGCCGATTCGGTGGGGAAACGCCAGGTTTACCGCCGGACGGCGTCGAGACGGCGTATGGAGGTTTCCTGCGTTCGCGTCCCGCGCGACGAGGGCGAGGCCACCCGCCGCGAGCTCGCAGCGGCCGATCTCGTCGACGAGGACCACGAGATCACCGTCGAGGACGGCTGGCTCTACGTCCCGGTCACGGACCCGGACGCGGTCCCCGACGAGTTCGCGGTCGTCACGCATTCCGTCGCGGCTCGCGAAACGCAGGTGATGCCGGCCGACCTCGTGGCGTTCGCGCCGAGCTACGAGCGACTCGGTGAGGTCGTGATAATCGACGAGGACGACCCAGACCGCGCTCGCGCGCTGGCGGACGCCGTCGTAGAGTCTGCGCTCCCGGTGAAGACGGTCCTGAATCGGGCGTCGAAGGTCAAAGGCGTCGAACGTGTCCGCGACTGGGAGGTGCTGGTCGGCGAGAGCACGGAGGCGGTCCATCGGGAGTACGGCTGCGAGTTCGCGCTCGACCTCGCCGCGGTGTACTTCTCGCCGCGCCTCGCGACCGAGCGCCACCGCGTCGTCGAGCAGGTCGATTCGGGCGAGCACGCCTTCGACATGTTCGCGGGCGTGGGCCCGTTCGTGATCCCGTTCGCGAAACGCGGCGCGACCCCGGTCGGCGTCGACATCAACGAGACGGCGATCGACTATCTCCGGGAGAACGCGCGACGGAACGGCGTCGAAGAGCGTGTGACCGCCGTTGCTGGCGACGTGCGGGAGGTCGCGCCCGACTACGAGGGCTGGGCCGATCGGATCGTGATGAATCTCCCTCACAGCGCCGACGACTTTCTCGACACCGCCCTCGCGCTGGCTGGTGACGACTGCGTAGTCCACTACTACGACATCCAGCACGAGGACGACCCATACGGGCCGGGCGAGCGGGCGATCCGAGCGGCTGCCGAACCCGAGTACGAGGTGACCGTCGAGCGGCGCCACACGGTGCGGTCGTACGCGCCCCACGAACTCAACGTCTGTCTGGACGTGCGACTCTCGCGGGCGTGACCGGGTAGCAGGGGCGCCCCGATTCGCAATCCTTATTGCGGTTATCGGCCGAACGATGAAGTGGACACAGCGCCGGTGTAGCTCAGACTGGCTAGAGCGAATCCTTCGTAAGGATTAGGCCGAGGGTTCAAATCCCTCCACCGGCTTACATCATTTTGTTTACAATCCCACTACTTAAAGACGTTTAGAGTGGGATATTCTGTAACCGTTCTTTTTCGGCCCTATAGACCGCTTTACGATGTGAATGCCGTAGAAATCAGCGACCGTGCTATCTCCCAAGTATCAATTTCACAGAACACTTGGTCTTCGGCTGACAATCGATACACACGGCACCTGAAGCATTTACCTCGTCTCTCCGTACCCGCTCACATGACCTTCGGTTCGACGTGGCAGAATCTCATTGAGAACGTCGAACAACTGCCATCGGACGCGACCCTCGTCACACCACTCTCGCGGAAGGCGTTTCGCGTCACCGACGTACAGGAACAGCGAGTCCTGATTCAGTATCGGGACGACAACGAAACGATACCCCTACAGCGCGAGCAATTCGAGACGCTTCAACGTCGTATCCAAGACGCCCGTGGTGAGTTTGACCTTGACCGATTGCCACCAAATGCCGAACCGTATGCGACTGTATTCAGCGTCTCTTCAGATTTCGAGGTTCATGAAGACGAGTGGATACTGGCAAAAACAGAAGTGCAATCACCATCGTCGCTTGTCGAACACTCGGCGGACAAAAACCAAGGCGAGGAGCATGAAGACGAGACGGAATCAATCATTGAGACGATGATAGATAACATGGGAAATGCTCAAGATAGAACCCACTGTCCTATAGAGGGCTGTCAGTACAGTCATCGGTCGGCCTCGTCGGTCGCTCGTCATGTAAGTGGAAGTAGTACCGACAAACACATTTGGGAAAATACAGAGTATGCGGGTTGGCGTGACTTTGTGCGAAAGCATGGGGAAACACCGGGATAATACGAACTGCGCGAAAAATCGAAGACCTCGAAGAGCGAATTTCCGAACTCACCGAGTTCCAAAGCGGTCGGCCATGCTATGAGTTGGCTACTGGTGGGTTGTAGGGCGACTGTTTCTATGGATTCTCCTCCAAGTCCGAAAAGGTATGTTCTTGCTATTTGATTGCCTATTCATGTCCTTTGACTTCTCGAAGTGGATAAGCAAGTACGACGCTGTTGCGCCCGACGAGAAGATAGAGTATCGAGATAGTTCGGGTAATCTGAAAGAGGAAAAAGACCCGAAATTGGGGTCAATCTCTCAAGCGCTACAACAGCGTGGCTACATTTTGCGTGAGGAACTCCGTCAAATCGGACGATGGAAAGCGGGTGGCCGGATTGACCACCACCTCAAAAACAATAATCAGACGTTCGTAGAGCGGCGTAGCAAAGTCGCATTCCAGACTTCAGCTGACGAAGACAAGGTGAACGCCCTCACCGAATTGAAGGGCGTCCGTGTCCCTGTCGCGTCTACTATCCTTACAATGGCTGACCCGACACAATACGCTGTTTTGGACTATCGGGCGTTTCGTGCCCTCGGAGTCGCCTTGCCTCAACTGCTGAACCCACAGAACTATCACCAGTATATCGAGTTCATGGATAGTTTCCAAGACTATGGGACAGACCCGAGTGCTTACTCCTTCTACATGAATCAAGTGCGGAACATCGCACAGCAAGAGGGAATAACACCGCGAGAGGTAGACATGGCTCTGTGGGCTTTCGATAAACACCAGACGTAACCCACTCACTGTCTGCGAGGCAGTAGCGAGCCAAGGAAGCGTCATAACGACTCGTGAGCGCGGTCGTCGCCGGAGTGAGTGTTCTTGAGCGTCGTTTCTGATAGGCTTTCAGAGCCGTTCAGCGGTCTCATGTGCCATGATAATCCTATAAAATCCTAACATCGACCGTGCTAGCCGGTGTCTGACGGGTTCTGGTGGCTATCAGGCCGTTCTCATTATGCTACTCTTCAAAAAACGTCCGTGGCCCCGGCTTCTCGGATTCTGCTACCCACCATACGGTGTTTCGACCCCCAATCTGCTTGCTCTCTAATCGACCTCCGTCGGCCAACGACCGGAGCCGGTTGTAGGTCGCACGCCGTTTGAGCGGTATCTGTTCGGTCACTTCGGATGTGGACAGTACGGGGTCGTCCGTATCCTGAAAGATAGCCAGTATCTCGTCGTCGCTTATTCTTGGTGTCGGCCCCGGTTTCGTATTATCGCCCATACAGGCTTCTATTACTCATAGTTAGTTAACTATTCCGTTCAAGGCAGTACACTTATTATCCGTGCCGTCCAAGGTATAGATAGAGAAGGATTCGTCTCTTGAGGCGTGATTCACGCGAAAACGCCCGGTGCGCCAACACCGGACGAAGCCTTCTCGACGGAGCCAAGAAGGCATGAGCAAATTCGATGCAGCGGCAGGTGAATCTTCCGCTACGGACGGATGTACTGACCTCAAACAGCGCGATGTACGCGCCCTGACGGAGTACATGACCACGCTTCCACTCGGGGGCAACGTGTACTCGGTAACGACGCAGAGCGGGTCAGAGTACCGTGTGGACGCCGTTCAAGGGCGCTGTACCTGCCCGGACAAGCAGTACAACCTCGAAGATGGCGAACTCTGTAAGCATGAGCGCAGAGTCCGATTCGCCACCGGTCAGTGGGCTATCCCCGCGTGGGTTGACGCTGACGAGGTAGACGCACAACTCGGTGAGCACGTCGAAAAGTCTCTTCAGATGGCCGCCACCGACGGTGGCGAAGTCATCAGTGGACACTCCGATAAGAAGAACGAAGCAGAGTACACCTACCACGTTGAGCCGCCGGAACAGGGTGGGGCGCGGTACGTCCGGTGCGAGGGCTGTGGTCGCGAAGTCATTCCGGCTGACCCGGACCTAATTCAGCATCCGAGCGCGTGTCCCAACAGCGAGTAACTCACTCAGTGCTCGTCTCCATAACGAGCTGGCGCAATTCTGGTTTAGATAGCGGGTCAATAGAGACCTGCTCTCCCGATTGAGTGTAAAATATCGACGGGCGTACCGTCCGTTCAGGATACACATCGGTGAGGACGTGGTAGTAGACGCTCAGTTGTTTCCGGTATTCCGGCTCTGCATGGCGGCTTCTATCGGTTTTGTAGTCGATGATTTCGACAGTATCTGAAGTCAGATGGAGTAAATCGATGACGCCGGAAAGAGTGACTCTACCGCGCTCAGTTTCGAGAGGCAGATACGCATCCTCTTCGGCGTGGAGTTCGCCAGAAAGGGAATCGAGAAGAGATTTCACATGTCTCTCATCAGCATTCCGTGGGTCTACGTCTATCCCGAGGCAATACTGCTCGGCGTATTCGTGTACCTGAGTACCAAACTCCATCCCCTCTCCCCCTTCGACATCCTCGTAGACTGTTTCGTCCATTAGCGAATGAGGGGAGTAACCTTCAGGACCAATACGGTCCGGGAGAGTGATTTCTAACACCTGCCCCTCATCTTCCGACGTATCGAACCTTGGGGCGTCTGAGTCGCCAGACTGTACTTCTACTGGGAGTTCTTCAAGGAACGTGTTCGGGTCTTCACCGGCAGTAAAGAGGACATGACTTTCTGCACGGGTAATCGCTACGTAGAGAAGCCGTCGTTCCTCATCGTAGTCCCGTGCTAAACACCTGCGGAGTACATCAACCTTCCAGTTGTCGTAAATATAGGGCTGTCCGTGTGCTTCTGAGTACGTTTTGCAATGCCTCAACCCCGTGGCATCGTCGTACGTTATCGTCTGGCTTCCACCACTTGACGGGGGGAAACGCCCGCTATTCATATTCGCCACAATGACGATTGGATGTTCGAGTCCTTTCGTGGCGTGTATCGTCTGGACAGTGACTGAGTTGTCCTCTGCACTCGTGTTCACCTCGTGCGTGCTCCCACGCTCGATACCGTTTGCGATGAATCGAATGAGGTCTCCGTGAGTGAGAGTCGTCGTATTGCGGATTGACTCGATAGTGTGGAGCAGCACATCGGCACGGGAGTCAGTGAAGCCATACCGTTCGAATATTCGCCGAACCACGCCCCCAAGAGAGTCAAGCGATGTGAGGCTATCACGGAATACCAGCATCTCATTGGGATAGGATTCCGTTTCGAGGATGTGTTTGACTTCGTCAAGAGTGTATCCGGCGCGCTCTAGAACCGGTGCCCAACCTCGTTCTCCATCGTGTTCGAGAATACGAAGCCACGCCAGAAGCAGCTTTGCTTGGTCTGTTCGGAAGAGTTCGATACCGCCCTCATAGGCCATCGGGAGCCCGTGATTGTCTGCCACTTGTTGGAGTTCCCGGCCGAAATCACGTGTTCGAGTGAGTACCGCGATGTCACGATACTGTGGAAGTCGAAGGCTCCCTTCGTCATCTTCAACGCGATAGTCGGGATTGCCGACGATATCACCGATAGCCGTTAGAAGCGCTTCTTGCTCCTCTTCGTGTTGTAGGGCTCGAATGGTAGAGTTATCCTGGTCGGAATTCGAATGGAGGTGGACGATACGATTGCGTACGGATTCGACGTCGACGGAATCGTATTTCGCTGCCGGAACGACCAAGCTCTCCTCGGAGAAGTCCAGTATCGATTGGGTCGACCGATAGTTCTCTTCGAGTTCGATAGTTTGGACAGATGACGTGTCGTATTCGACCCGTGCATAGTCACTATTCAGTTCGGATGCGAACTGCGAGAGTCGGCTACGGAATTCCAAGATATTCTCTACAGCGGCGTACTGGAAGGAATAGATACTCTGCTTCCAGTCCCCCACGACACAGATATTATCAGTATCAGCCAAGAGCAGAGCGAGTTTGAATTGAATCTCACTGGAGTCCTGAAATTCGTCGACCATCACATAGTCGAACCCGTGTTGGTCGCGAAGGTGGTGGTCTTCGCACAGCAGAACGAATGCGAACAGTTGGAGGAATCCGAAGTTCAGGTAATTCCGCGAGAGTGCGAACTTGAGGTATCCGAAATACAAGTCGTGGACAAATTCCTTGAGAGGCTCCCGTTCCTCGTCGAATACCTGCGAAGCGAGGTCCTCTGGAACCTGCTTCCCATCACCCCGGATTTCATCTTTCGGAGGTGCATCCGGGAGATAGCATTTGTTCTTCCCGTAGCGGTAGAGCTTCGACCGAAGTCGTGATTGCTTGCCCCCCTCATTGCGTGGGGTGTTCATCTGGTCGAACTGCTGTTTGAATTCAGAAAAGTTTCCATCGAGGTGGCTCTCGCCATCACGGTACCACCCCTCTTCAGTTGGAAATACCCCCTTGGCGGCGAGCTGATTGATGAGGTCAAGTAGCTCGGTCGGGTCAGATATCGTCCGGAGTATATCGGCGTACTCGGGATGGTCGTCGGTAAACTGCTCGAAGAACTCCTGAAAGAGGGCTTCCTCAACGACGTCATCCTCAATGATGCGGGTGGTGCTCGAGATGTGGTCATCGATACCGAGGAGAGATGGTGCATCGAATCCGTGCTCCTGAAGGATATCGTGACAGAGGCTGTGGAAGGTCTGAATTGGCGCATCAGCCAGCTCAGCCATACTGTAATCACAGTGGCTGACTATGCGGTCTTTCATCTCTCGGGCGGCGTTCCGAGTGAAGGTAATCAGTAGAATATCATCCGGCGAGCTTTCCGTTGCATCGAGGATATGTGCATACCGTCGGGTGACAGCAAACGTCTTTCCTGTGCCAGCCCCAGCGTCCACGAGATACGTGCCGTCGACGTTGTTGATGAGTTTACGCTGTTTGTCGTTCGGCTCAGGGCTGCTATCGTCGTCTGTTGTCTGACTCATCGTTCATCCTCCAGCAGAAGGTCCCGGTGGTTGACTCGCCGGTAGTTCGGTTCGTCGACTAGGTCAGCGATGGGGAAGCGTTCCTCACCAGCTCGTCTGGCATTGAGTTCCTGTAGACGCTTCTCGATGAATTTCTCGAAGGCATCGAGCTCGTCTTCGAAGTAGTTTCTATTCCGGATGCGAATCAGGTCCCGCATCGCCTGCTTACAGCCATTCTCGACGTATTTGTAGTTCCCAACGACGTCCTTCATTTTGCTCGTGAGCGCTTGTCCGAACTCCGATTCAATGAGTTCGTCACTGTCCCGAGTGTCGGGGAAGTCCGACGTCTCGAACACCGCTGCATAGTCCTCATAGGACGATTTCGAGAGGGCCTTCTGACAGTCGTTGGACCCCCCGTCCCGGAGTTGCTCGTATATCTCCTCGCTGGCAATATACTCGACGTAGGGAGTCGGGTAGTACTGGACGGTGGTAAGCGTATCATCCAAGTCCGCGCTACCCTGGACGATGTCGTCAAGATTCTCCAGGAAGTGAACGAAGACGAACTCAAGTTGCTCATTAGGATGGTTCGTCCGCTGATGAGCGAGGTACAAGATAGCCTGGAAGTTAGGTGTGTCAGAAATATCGTCGATTGAGGAGTTCTTGACCACCTGCGTCGCCGACTTTTTCGACCCACTCTTGTAATCAACCAGCCGGTTCGGCGATGCTACGAGGTCGATTTTCCCCTTCACACCCAGGTCTTCATTATCGAACCACTGCTCCGTGACGTCAGCTCCAACAGCCCGGTCGAAGTGTTCAGCAAACGCGTTCTCCCGACGCCGTCCACCGCTGACGACTAACTGGCCAGAATCAGGCGCATGTTGGTCGAGGAAACGGACTATGTTCTGTAAGCCTGCACGATACTGTGTCCAATGGACCCGTTTGTCGATATCACGAACAAACGGTTCCATCTCGGCTACCATCAACTCGGCCAAGTCATCGATGTCCTCAGTAGGAACCGCTTCCGGGTGATGAACATAGAACTCAGCGAACTCGTGGAAGAGATTTCCTTCTCGGAAGTAATCCTTGTCCGGCGAGTCGACTATTCGGTCGAAAAAGTAGTCTCTGGGTGAATTGACGTATGTGCTGAGACTGGATTGACTAATAGCTGTGAGTTCGGTTGGGGATACTGACCGCGATTCAGCCTCGAACGGTTCTTCGGAAGCACTCTCCTGAACAGTATAGCGCTCTGTGCTGAGGTCTGTGAATCGAGAGTACGACTCCTCCAGAAGTTCCTCGAAGTATAGACACGGTGTGACGGGACTCCCACCAACAGTATCCCGAACAAGGTAGTACTGCGACGTGCCATTCTGGAGTAGAAGCTGAAATTGCGTGAGGTGGCGGTCATATTCGATTTGGCGGTCTACCCACGGTCGTCGGAGAGGCGTCCTCGTCCAGTCGTCGTCAAGGCCGATATAGAATACGAGTGGACGGTCGACGTGGGTAGCGGATTTGGCATCGGCAAGAAGGACGCCTTCGTTTTCACGGTCGATTGGAACCTCGTATGACTGGAGGTAGAACTCTAAGTCGTCAACCCGCGCTTCGGTGACTGTCTGGGGTGCGAGCCCAAGCGTTTCCAACTCCTCGCGGAACTGTCTCAATTCCGTATCTTCGAGGAGGGCCTCATACTCTCCGAGTGCTGTCGCGAAGGTCACTTCTCCAGCTTCGACAGCATCGCACCAATCGACAAGCCAGTCTCCCTCAGAGGCGTCGAGGCGGTGCAGGCGCTTCTCTTCGTGGTCGGTGTCTACCTCTCGTCCCACATGCTGAAGAACCGGTTGGACATCGGAAACACGGACGTCTTGCCCCCGGAAAGCGATACGAAGGAGCTGTAGAAATGCCCGATGGTCGGACTCATCGAGGAATCCTGGACCACCATAGAACGGGATATCAGCAGCGTCTAACGCTGATTCAACGAGGGGAGAGAATTCGCTCCCTGCATCGAGAACGATTGCGACATCGTCAGCAGTCTGTTCATCGATTGTGGAGAGAATCGCGTCGATAATGTCTGCAGATGTATCGAATAGACGGAACGGTGGCTGGTCGAACGTCTGGTCAGCGAACCGGTCGATAGTGTCGACGTCAGATGGAAGAATTGACCGCTCAAGCTCCGTCAATTGCGGGTATCCAACGACAGCTAGGTCTGTCGTTTCATCAACTTCGTAGTCGGTAAGATACCGTGACGTCGTGTCGAGATGTCGGACTTGCTCAACAGCCCGTTCGACAGCAGGGTTATCGAACTGGTCATACTCCAGAATGCCATCCGGTTGGGCGGTATATTCCCAGCAGTGGATGATTTCCTCGCCAAGATAGGCCGCCTGCTTCCACGAAAGGTCCGTCTTGTGGAGGAGTTCGAGAAAGGCGGTTCGTTCTTCGACTTGCTCGCGTCGCCCGGCGGCTAATCTCCGAGGGGTCGTTGCAAACGTTCCAAGATGAGGGCGGTCCAACTGCCGGTTCAGAGCGCTAGCAAGGGGTGCATCCGGGACGAGAACGAGGTCGTATCCCCTGACATCATCATAGAGAGCAGGAAGGGACTTCGCCTGCTGAATTGGCACATTACCATGCTCTTATGTTTGGCGGATAAGCTTATCCCCGGATTCGGGACCCAACTAATTTGATACCTCCCTACAATCTTCCAGTCAATGCCTCCAGAGATACCTACCCTCCTCGAATCGTGTACACCACACGACGATGTTCTCGAAGGAACGCTTTCAGAAAACGAGTTTGCTGCCAAACTATCAGAGGTAGTCTTCAATCCGGATGCCGCACCAGAGATATACTCTGACCCAGATGCCTTCTTCGAGAAGACCTACGCCACGGACGGGCTACAAACTCTATTGACGCTACTCGCCAAGCGGTATATCGGACAATACGAAGGTGAATTCAGCGGCGAAGACGGTTTGCTTTCACTGGATACTGTTTTCGGTGGTGGGAAGACGCACTCACAGATTGCAGCATATCACTTCTCGAAGCATCCCGAGGCAATCCGGAATCTCGACAAGTACATCACTGACGAGGAGGCTCGGCAGGAATTTGCGGAAATCAAGGACGATATCTCTGTCCGAACAGCCGTCTTCGAGGGAGGGTATGTGAGCGCGAAGAGCGCGAAGTGCAACAAGGATGATGACAACGCCCCAGAGACGCAGACGATGTGGGGCGAGCTGGCCTATCAGCTGGCAGGAGCTGAAGGTTATGCCCAATTCAGTGAACACGACAATGAGCTGGTAGCCCCTGGGGAAGCCGAGATTGCTGCGCTCTTCGATACGCTCGATGACCCTGGCCTCGTACTCATCGACGAGGTCGCACAGTACTTCGAACAAGCAGCAGCAGTCAGCGCGGAGGGGTCAACATTGGCTGACCAGACCAATTCTTTCCTCTGGTCGCTCATGCGGGCTTCCCAGAACACGGATGCAGTAACTGTTATTCTCAGTGTCTCGTCAACCGCTTTCGAGGAACGGGCGCAGGAGGTACAGGACCTCATCGACGACCTTGACAATATCTCAGAACGAACCGAGCACGACGTTACGCCGACCGAGGACGACGAGGTCGCAGCGGTCCTCCGTAATCGCCTGTTCAAATCGGTCAATGATGACGCGGCAGCCGATACCGCTGAAGCATACCAGAGCTTCTATCGAGAGTTCGAAGGCGAATTCCCGGACAGAGTTACCAAAGCGGATTATCAAGAGCAGCTCGAACGGACATATCCTTTCCACCCCACTCTCATGGACCTCCTCGGGAAGGAAATTGATACTCTACCCAACTTCCAGCGCACACGCGGCGCACTCAAACTTGTTTCGCGCGCAGTCTACCGCATCTGGAACGACCAGGACGGGTCTCAGCAACGCCACTACGTGCGAGCATACGATATGCACCCCTCGGATAGCTACGTTTGGTCCACGCTGCTGGACCTCTTCGAGCACATCGAGCAGGACCTCAGGGCAGCCTCGAAATCGGATATTCACACGAATGACGGGAAAGCGGCGTGCCAGTATGAGGATGAGAACTGGACCCCGATGGGCCATCCACCGATAGCAACGCATCTCGGGACCAGTATCCTCTGGAAGAGCATCGTCTCGGGAGGTAACAGAGGCCGGGGGGTGACCCGACGGAAGCTCTGGGAGATGATTCTGGAGCCTGGAACCGAACTCGACCATTATCGCGATGCGCTCAAGAACCTCAATGAGACAGGGTCGAACCCAGACACTGAAGCGTTCTTCCTCTACGAAACGGAGAACGGGCTCCTTCGGTTCAAAGGAGAGCCGAAGATATCGAAGCTCATCACCAACGAAGCGAAGCAAATCGAGCCGGGAGTGGCTCGCAATCGACTCGAACAGACAATCCAGGGCGCACTGGGTGGTGGTGTATTCGAGACCATCTACGACCCACAAGCGCCCTACGAAGTCCCCGACGACTACGACACCGTTCGGCTCTGTGTGATGGGCTTCGATGCAGTGACAGTTACGAGCGACCTTGACGACCCGCCCGAGCTTCTACAGACTCTAGCGAACAAGACAGGAAACTCTCCAGGGTCGGAAAAGAAGCGCGTCTACCGTAACAACCTCGTGTTCCTCGTTGCTGGCGAACAGGAAACGAGTGGCGCGCTCGACCACGCCCGCCGCGTGAAAGCTATGGAGCGTATCCTGAACGGAGAGGCGTGGGAGGCCGAACTCAACAGTGCTCAACGAGATGACCTAGACGAACGTCTCCAGAAAGAGTCCGCATTGCTCGGTGAATCTGTCCGTCAGTCCTATCGGCATCTCTACTACCCGGACACCAACGAACTGTCGAACGAAACTATCGACTCAGTCAACGACAGTTCGGACCTCCACGACATCGTCTTCGAGAACCTCGAAAGCCTGGACAAGCTCATCACGCAGGACGAAGGCGGGCTTGGAACGACGTGGTTCCGCACTCGTATCTGGCAGTCTGACCCGGACTCGATGACCACGTTGGGTATCCGCAAGTTAGTCGCAAAGCGTACTGATATTCGTATCCTCCTTGACCCGAGACCGCTTCGAGCGACTATTCGCGACGTCACCGTTGGCAAAGAGGGAGCGGAGGATGAGGACTTGATGAGTATGTCCTCATTCGTCTACTGGGACAACACGTCCAATCTGGGTTATTGCTCGGAGATGATGACCGTCACCACCCCCGAAGGAGAGAAGACGCTCTCCGAGGCAGAAGAGATGTCGACGAATCTTCCGATGTCGAGTGTCGTAATTAGCGACGACCACGTTGTCTACGGGGACGGGGAGAAGCTGCTTGCGGAACACGACCTGGAGTTCCCGGTTGAGATAGAGGAGGGCGGTGGCGAAGGTGGCGGTGAAGGCGGAGGAGAAGATGGAGGAGGAGAAGACGGCGGTGGTTCAGGTGGAGGTCTTGGTGGCGGAGGGGGTGGTATTACCAAACCGCCAGAATTGTCGGTTAACGCCAGTACGGACTCGCCGAGCGCTATCTCCGGAGCGTTCTCCGATGTGAACGCTGTTATTGACCAGAAAAAGATGAACCTCCGGGATAGCTATGATGTCTCCAGCAGCAATATCGTGGTTGAAATCGACACCATCGAAATCGAACTAGAGGGTGACCAGGTCTGGGAACGGGCGTGGTTCATCTCGAACAAGCTCAAAGATTTAGATACGATAGGGGAAGCAACCTCTATCGTGTTCGACTACGTCGCAGAACGGCCTGACTCGTCTGGGAGCTTCTTCGAGGCCGGATTCGAGGGCTCTGTAGAAGAGTTTGCGAACCACTTCGGTACGAACCACATCCCGGAGAGTTTCATCTCTACGGATGGCGAGTCGGATGGCGCAGCGGTACTTACGATTGATACCGCTTCGTTGGACGATAACTCGCGGGAAGCAACCCTCAATGTGCTACAGGAAGCGCTTGAGAACCTCGGTGGGATTAACAATCTCGAACTTGTCGCTAAAGGTACTGTGAAAGAGGCGTCGGAGCAGAGTGAAGAGGTGAGCGCATGAGCGTTGAGCTCGAATCAGAGTCGTTCGCCTACGGTAGTAGTACATACGGTGGTCGTCCGACGTTCGTGCTTACGCGCCGACTTGGTGACGACGCTGGCCTCACCTTGTATGAACTGGTTCCCGAAGACCTCGCTGATGGACGCCAGAAGAGATTCCGAAAGGCGAACAGCAACCGTAGGCTAACACGAGTATCCATTCCAGACGCTGTTACGAATGCACGGGAAGACTCGAACGGAGTGCTCGACTTTTCCGATGTCGGAGCTCCATCTGGCCACACACCAAACAACTGGCAGTGGAACGATTGGTGTGCTTTGAAAATCACGACCCTCTCAAACAGCCGGCAGCAGGCTGTCCACAGATTGGTTCGTGATATTTTGGATAATAGCGGGATTAATACTGACTTCGTGACTCGGGGCGAAGGCTCAGCCGTACTCTCTGAGGGTGCAGGCGTTAGATTAACTATCGCATTTCTCGCTATGAAGCGCCTTCAAAAATATGAAAAACTGACAAGAGTGGCCGATAGTATTTCCCGAATGAGTTTAGAAGAGTGTTATTACTGGCATGCTAAATGTCGGTCTCCGTCAAACCCTAACGGAGTCAAGGCACTTAGAACACTTCTATCAGGAGACCTGTAGGTGATAAACATGAATGACCAAATCAAATCAGACTTGAAGCGCGTAAAAGTAGAAGACCTCCTTCCAGTCAAAGCTGTCGGGATAGAGTGTATAAAAGAATCAATCCCAACGACGATGTCTGCTCATCGGTATCTCTACAAATGGTTTGCGAGAAGGCCGACATCGGCGGCTAGGCTAGCTGTCCTCGCCTCTGTTTTACCAGAGGAGACGACAAACGATGAACTTTTAAGCCTAATGAAAATAGGACCACGGTCTCCCGAACACCTAAGCGGAAGCATTAGTGATTATGTAATTGACAAACGAACCACCTGGGGAGATAGTGATGATTCGTTGGTAGAACACTACGGCTACCCATTACCTCATTCTGTGAGTCTCTCCAAAGATGAATTGGAGGAATTCCATGAGAATCTCCGTACTCACTGGGACGGGGAGCTTCCTACTGTTCTAGACCCTACTGCTGGCGGCGGTACAATACCAATGGAATCACTTCGGTATGGCCTTCCAACCCTCTCTAACGAGCTAAATCCTGTGGCCTGGGTCATAAATAAAGTCATATTAGAATATGGGAAAGACATTGGAAGTCTTGAAAAAGATATCAATGAGTGGGTGGAAAAAATAGACCGTCAAGCCACGAAAGAACTGTCTGACTACTATCCAGCTGGTGGTCCTGGTCAAACTCCGAATTACTATCTCTGCTCATACAGTATCGAGTGTTCTTCGTGTGGTTATCGGCTCCCTCTAATCAATCGGTGGTGGCTAAAGAAAGATTCTGCAAATAGTGGGCACGCTATCAGGCCGAAGGTCGGTGAAGATGAAATTGAATACGAATATGTGAATCTACCCAATGACGTAACCGAATCTGAATTTGACCCAAGTGACGGTCCTCTGAGCGGGGGCGATGCTGAGTGCCTCAATTGTGGAGTAGTGACAGAGAAAGAGACTGTCAAGCAACTTCTTCAAGAAAGAGAATTTGAACACGAGATATGTGGGGTTATCTATAAAAAGGAACAAGGAGGAAGTGGTTATCGAGGAACTACACGACAAGATAAGGAAGCGTTCAGGAAAGCGGAAGAAAAAATAGAGAATGATTTGGAACTTCGGACTCTATTAGCTGTTGAGCGAGATGTAGGCGATACTGAGAATATCAGAGTCTCGTGGTCCTATCTCTATGGCATGGAAGAATGGAGAGATGTGTATAACCCACGTCAACTCCTGAGTCACGCAAAGTATCTTGAGGCTTTCAAAGAAGTTGAGGAAGAAATACTTGACACATACGAACAGGAGCGTGCAGAAGCTACTATAGTCCTGTTATCTCTTATCGCTACCAAATTGATAGAGCGAAATTCACGTTTGCAGCCAATGGACATCCGTCTTGGTTCTCCAGCGAATATGCTGGGTAGCAATAATTTTGCTTTCCAGTGGCACTATGGAGAATCGAATATTACTTCGGGGCAATATAGCTACCAAACCACTTCTGAGAAGGTTCTGGAGAATTACGAAGAGATATCTGATAATTTTGAGAATGTTAGAGATACAGAAGTTGATGTGACTAACGGTGATGCTGCAGACCTACCATATGCTGATAACTCTGTGGAGGCCGTAGTCATTGACCCTCCATATGGAGATAACGTTCGATATGCTGAGCTATCGGATGCATTCTATGTGTGGCTCCGAGAATACTTAGGAGATATATTCCCGGATGAATTTAGACGTCAGCTCACCGATAAGCAGAATGAAGCAATAGAAGACCAATCTCGGGAAGGAACCTCAGAAAGCGAAGGAGTGTCGAAAGAGGAGGGCGCACGAATAGAATATGAGAACAAAATGAGTGATATTTTTGAAGATATATATCGCGTAATGGAACCAGGTGGAGTACTAACCATCTATTTCACAGAAAAAGAAGCGAATGCATGGGATTCCCTCACCATGTCACTAATTCGCTCCGGGTTCACTATCACTGCAACCCACACCATAACAAGTGAAATGCCTCATCGCGTTGGAATGCAAGAGAAAGCATCAGCAGATACTACTCTACTTCTTACCTGCCGAAAGCCATTAAAACAGCAGTCAGAGAGGCAGCCGACGTTATGGGATGATATTCAATCTCAGACTCGTAGTGCAGCCAAAGAGAAAGCAACAGAACTTCTAGATTCAGATATAAACTTAACAAAAACTGATACGATTATCGGCGCTTTTGGGCCAACTCTCCAAGTATATACGAAAGAATATCCAGTGGTAGACCGTCGTGACGAAATAGTTCGTCCACAAGAAGCTCTGGAGGAAGCCCGAACTGCGGTTACGGAGGTTTTGATTGAAAGAGAACTGGACGATAGTCTCGACCCGATTGACAGCCTGACCAAATGGTATCTCCTTGCGTGGCTTGTTCATCAACGTCCAACGATACCATATGATGATGCCAATCAGCTAGGAAAAGGAGTTGGCGTGGATATTGATGAAATCAAACGAGATACAAAAATTTGGAGCAAAAGTGGTGACCAGTTAATTCTCAGGGGCCAAGACGACCGCGTACGAGACTATGACAAGTTGGAAGCGGGAGAAAAAAGGCGTAAACGTGCTTTCCCAGTTGACCCGCGAGAAAGCTCATTTGATTACGATATAGACGCTGTTCAAGCAGCCCTTAATGTAATTGATACAAAGGGCTCTGACTTCTGCTGGAACTGGATTAAAGATAGAAATTTGGAAAAGGATTCTGGCTTCCGCAGGACTCTACGCAGTCTTGCGAAACTACTACCAGAGGACCATGATGATTACCAAACAATAAGGAACCTCTTATCCGGCGAGACTGGAGAGTTGCTTGGCATCGAGGTCAGGACTTATGATGGGGGTAGTGAATCTAATCAAGATAGTCATACTCTTGACGATTTCTAAATGGCTCTCACAAATCGTGATTGGCAGCGTGTATATGAAAGCAATTTCCGAGGGTCTAAAACCCTTGTACAGAGCTTTTATCAGCCGTTGCTCTCCGAGGCTATTCAGTATGACCGTCTTGCGGGCTATCTAAGCCTTCAGAATCTCGCCGATGCTTTACAAGGTATTGAGTCCGCATTTGAATCTGATGGCGAAATCCGTATAATCGCTTCCAAGCATCTCAGCCGAGAGAACAAACCAGTTCTAACCGATGATGCTCCTCTCTCCGAGGAAGGCGAGTCACGCCTCGCACTCATCGCCCAGATGATGGAAGAGGGGCGTCTCCAGCTCAAAATCGGAGAGCCTCGGAACAACTCTGACTCGGGTATCTTCCATCCCAAACTCGGCATCGCAACTGACGCCGATGGAAACCAAATCTCGTTCGAGGGGAGTATCAACGAGACGTACAACGCGTGGTACCGCAACTACGAGCGATTCAAAGTTCACCGCTCGTGGGACGAGGTCGAGAACGAATACGTCAAGGAGGACGTGAAGACGTTCGAGCGACTCTGGAACGAGGAACACGAGGACGTCGAAGTCACGGGTATTGACGAAGCTATCGAGCGGGATATTCTCGATTGGCAGCCTGAATCCGACGAAGAAATCGAAGAGCACGTTGAACGTCTGAAGAAGTCCAGCGAACCACCTGCCTCGGAAGCCACCGTCAGCCGCATCGTAAACGAGCGCGAACTCCTCCCTGGTGCAGTCCACATAGCCGAGGATATCAGTTCAATCGAGCCGTGGCCTCACCAGCGCGTTATCGCGGATACGGCGACGAGCATCTATCCCGAGAGCCTCCTGTTCTGTGACGAGGTCGGACTCGGAAAGACTATCGAGGCCGGACTCACCATTTCCCGACTCATCACTATCGGCGACGTCAGTGACGCCTTGCTGCTCGTGCCAGCAACGGTCCAACCACAGTGGCAAGAGGAGCTGCTGGAGAAGTTCAATATCAATGCCTACTCCTACGAGTACAGCGGCGCACAGCGCGTCCTGCGGGACGCCTACGGCATCGAGCACTCGCTCTCCGACTACGAAACACTTGACGCGTGGGACGACTCTCACATCGGCGAGTTTGTCGCTGACCGAGACGAACCGACAGTCGTCCTTGCCTCGTGGCATACGGCCCGCCGTACACAGAACATGGGGATGTTCTCTCCCACGGTCCACTGGCAGGAGGAGCATCCTGGCGACCCACCGAATGACCAGTTCGAATGGGACCTGACGCTCGTCGACGAGGCCCACCACGGACGCGAGGGAACGAACCTCTACGACTTGCTCACGGACCTCCAGCATGATACTGCCTGCACGTACGTGCTGACTGCGACGCCGATGCAGCTCGAAATCACTGAGCTGTTCGACCTCCTTCGACTGTGCGAGCTCCCGGATGGCTGGAACGAGCGGGACGCGTTTGACACTTACTTCGAGGTGCAACAGGACCTCGCCGAAGCCCTTGGCGAAATCGGAGCTAGTGGGTCGAAAACTGTTGAGGAAGTCCTTCCAGACCTCGCCTCGAAGTGGAACTACGAGCCCTACGAAGGAATCACTCATCTACGGACGTGGGTTGGAATGATACAGTCCTACGTCCAGAGATATGACGACGTCGCCGATTGGGTCGAAGAAGAGATAGACGACAGCGGTTTCTCGCTGAGTGAGCGCCGTCGGCTTAACCGCATACTTGGCACTGGTCGTTTGGGAACCCGCGATTGGGAGGACAAGTTCTCGAACCTCTCAGTCGATGGTCTCCGATTCCTTCTCGAATTGGGGGAGGAAACGACTCCGGTCAAATCTCGGGTGTTCCGGAACACGCGCCAAACCCTCCGCATGTGCAAACGGGCGAATCTCCTCACACAGAACATCCCCCGCCGTGATATCGAGACCCGGTCTGTGGACCTCGGAGATGCAGAACCCCTCTACGACAGAGTTGAACAGTACATTAGCAACGTCTACGACCAGTCCAAGAAGTTGCTAGAGGGCAAGGAGAAAACGGCTATCGGATTCGTCATGACGACGTACCGGCAGCGGCTCACATCGAGCCTTCACGCTGTCGAGCAATCTCTCCAACGGCGTCGTGACAGCCTTCGGTCCGACCTTCGAGACGTCTCCGAAGTCTCGGAGAGTGACCTCACGACCGGCGCGATTGCTGACCGGGAGGAAGTGCTTCAGCGAGAGTACGGTATGACTGTCGACGAGATTGGTGCGAGTGGGTCTGCTGGAGAACGTGTTCGGAAATTCGAACTGAGCGAGTTGGAAGACTTCATCGCTCAACTCTACGACGTCCCCGAGGACCCGAAGCTGGAGCAACTGATGCAGGACTTGAACGAGCTCAGCGCAAGGGCTCGGGATACGGTCATCATCTTCACACAGTACACGGACACACTGGATGCTATCAAAGAGAAGGTCTCGCTCAGTCACCACGACGTCGGGACCTATTCCGGACGCGGTGGCGAAATCTACGACCCGACTGCTGGAGAGTGGGACGGAGTGAGTAAGGAACGCGTCAAGCGGGAGTTCACTGACCCTGATGGAGACCTCTCGATTCTTGTCTGTACGGATTCCGCTAGCGAGGGACTGAACCTCCAGTCCTGCGATGCTCTGATTAACTATGACTTGCCGTGGAATCCCATGAAGGTTGAGCAGCGGATTGGGCGTATCGACCGCATCGGACAGATGAACGAAGAAGTCCTCATCTGGAACTATGTTTACGACGAGACGGTCGAAGAAGACATCTACGAGCGCTTAGGTGAGCGCATCAACCTCTTCGAACAAGCCGTTGGTCCGCTGCGACCGATACTGGAGGGGCTGGAAGGTGAGGTACAGAATGTGGCGATGGGTGAATCGATGAAATCCGGAGCAGATATCGCTGCCGCTGCCGAGGATGAAGCCGAAGAAGCCGAACAAAAGTCGAAACAGGTCGGGCTAGCACAGAACCTCGATGAGGTACAGCCTGCGGATATCATCGAGAAGGCGAAGCTCGATGGTTGGACTTCCTCGCATCCAGATGTTGGGAGTGTCGGGTATCCCGACCGACCATTTGAACCGCTCATTAGTCCGGATGTTGTGAAGCGATTGTTCACACAGAGCCAAGTGCTCCGCAACAAGGGCTGGGAGTTCGAGATGCTTGACCGACAGCTGACCGAAGACGAAGATGCTCCCTACCAGAAACTCTATCGGCTGGGTATTCCGGAGGATGCCAATCCACCGATACCCAGCGACCCACCTGAGGACACTGTACAGTCGATATATGCCGAGGAGGACGAAGTACTGGTCTCGTTTGACCCCAAAGTTCTCGAATGGTATCCTTCAGTAGTGATACCTCTTCCACAGCATGAACTCTTCGAGTGCTTGTTGGATGAACTCATCGAGGAACTAAGTGAGACTACCGAAGACGAAGTGCTGCGCGTCGCAGGAGATATGGATGATAGCGAACACCGTGTTTGGACCGAATCATCCGCTGTTTCTCAGGCTCTTGTTGCTACCTACGCAACGAACGCAGAACGTCGGCTTACTCTTGACGTCCCACTACCTGATACACAGACAGCTGAAGAAGATATCAGGAGCTGGTTGGCGAAGTATTGAAACTCTCCGGCAAGAAAAACCAGTCTCACGTGAAAGCCTCTTGGGAGACTGCGGTCAAAACAGCTCTTGACCGCACGGAGCAAGCCTTCAGAGAGAATTCTGCGAACTTCAGTGATGAGCGGGCACTCGCCGAAGATGTCAGAACACAGCTCGTTGACTCTCTCGGTACCGTTGAAGTCGCTCAAGTCATCGTAGAGGATGGACAAGCTCGGGGCACAATCCCAGACCATGAAGAGTATACCGCCCGCTACCGCGATGTGACCGAGATTGACTGTGCTCACTGTGAGATAGGAGGTCAGAAATTCCCGTTCTCACACATAGAGCGGATTGACCTCGGATTGTTTGAGGATGGGGTCACCATCACTCTGGAAGGCGGTACACAGGAATTCGACCCTTCAGACCTTTTAGCTGCTATTGAGTTCAAGTACGTCAAGAATATCAACTACTTGCGCTATAGGCCGGATAACCAACAGAGCAAGTATCGGGATATCGCTGAAGATATCGAACGTCTGGGTAAGCTCCCGAATGAGACGAAACGCTGGTGTGTAGTGTTCGGGAATTACGGGCTCCTTCGTCGTGATGATGGTCAGGTCCAGAAAAGCCTAAACGAGTTAGCTGCTGAGAACGGTGTATCACTCCGATTTGTGCTTCCAGAATTGAATTGAGCCACGAGGCTATTAGGTCAGGTTCGAAAAGTCGCCCCGAAATCAACCCCGTCAATATTAACTGAGACTGAGACCATCCTCCAGAGGCAGAATCTACCGCCAAACTTCTTGTTGATTCGTCTATCCAATCGAGATATGGCTATCGTTCGCTGTCAGGACCATCCACCCCAAACGAAGAACTACGAAATCGCAGTCAAGCCAGTTGGCTACCCGGATACAGCTCTCGCGTGTGGAAGAGGTGATGGAGAACATGATGAGGTCGGTTGGGTCTATCTCCTCCCTGATGAATACGAGGAGTACCAGGAGGGGAAACGAATATTCGGACTGTGGGGTCCTGAATCATCTTCAAGTGCGGCCAAGGTCAGGGTGAGTGATGATGCTGTAGAGGGACTGGAGAGATGGGCACAAGAAGAGGATGAGGAAAGCACCAATCTTCAGTCGCAATCAAGTATCGACCGATATTAGCACACCGTTATCAAATTGTCGTAGATGAACGGACAGAAGGTGTTTAACGATAGAGGCCCAATTTTATAATAGGACGCGCAGTACTACAAATCAGGAAGCCAGCTCCCATCACAGACCTATGACTCCGAAAGACCTACTCCTGGCCGTGCTTGGAAGCTCGGACGGTCAGATGGTCGAAGGTCGTACGAGATTCATGAAGCTAATCTTCCTCTTGGAGGAGGAAGCTGAAGAGCTGAATGTAGATTATCGGTTTCGCCCTCATGAACACGGACCATTTTCCAAGAAGGTCCTTGACGACTTAGAGGCTCTAGAGTCGAAGGGGTTGGTTGACATCGACAAATCTAGCACGAGGAGCGGGAATGTCAAATATAATCTCAGACTCACAGAAATGGGCGAAAAAGAACTCGAACGCCTCTCAGATGAGATGGGAGAAGAGGAGCATTCGGATATCGAGGATATCGTAGAAGATTATGGGGATATGCCAATCTTTGTGCTCCTCGATTATGTCTATGACGAGTATCCCGAGGCTTCGAACAAAAGCGCCGCGTAGGTTACTCTCGGCCAGAGCAGGCGAAGCGGCATCCAATTATTAGCAACCAGATTGGCAGGAGGAGGAGCCATACGAGAAATAGCAGTAGCTTCTTGAGCCAACCCCCAACTGTCCAGAACCAGTTTTTCAAAGTTGTCGGAATGCGGTCCGTGAGTACACCCCAAATCCAGGCTCTGTGTGTCTCGTACTCATACTCATCTATTCCGTAGCTCTCGTGGAATATGACGCGAGAGATATCCTGATGATGCATATAGATTTGATTTGCGTAAGGGTCGCCCACAGATTCTTCTTGACCATCATCCCCTCTTTGAACGTGCTTAGGTGCTCTTAACAAGAGGTCGTAGTCTTCGTTCGAGGAACCGATTTCGTGAACACGACCCTTGACTTCTGTACCATCGACGGTTATCACTGAAACCACATCGTCTGCCTCAGTCCAGTCATCGGCTATATCCCAAGGTTGTCTGGCATATTGTGCTCCAGAAACAGCCCTCGTGCGGTGGAAGTTGAACCGGCCATGAATATAGCCCAGTACACCCCCGAGTCCGGATTGAGCAATGATGACTCCGAGCAATTCGATAACCGGGCGGGAGGTGACTGAGCCGAGCTTCTGCGTGTTCGTACACCATGCCCCCGGATTAGAGCCTAAATTCACAATCCATGCCTGTAGTTGACGAACCCAACAGGGTTCGATAGCCAGCAAGAAAATGATTAGCGTTAGAACACCCCATAAAGCACTGTACACCAACTTATCGAACCGGTCAAAATCGTCTAGTCTTCTGTTGGCGAATAAGCTCGTTTGAACAGCTGCGTATCCAGGTACCAATAGAAAAGCCACATAGAAGAGACCGAGACCAAGACTACTGCCAGTAGACGGCATTCAACCGATGATACAAGAACGAGTCATTAATAACTACCTTCTCTCATCCCTAGCTCATTTCCGAGCCAAGTAGTCGAGTCATCAGATTCCCTCTTCGCCGATAGACCAATCAATCTCCTCGTCGATTCGGTTCTCTATCTCCGCTCGAATTGTGGTCTTCCGCTCTTCACAGAACGTCTCATAGTCATCCTCCAACATGGCCTCGAATGCAGCCTCGTTGATGAAATGGTCCTCTAGTACGTCTTTCACTCCTTCTTCACCCCTCTCGTGGCCACGAATCATATCCCGAACGTAGGTACTGGGCGGGTTATCTCTAATATCGAACCGATTCGCGCCTGACTCAATGACTGTTCGATTCAAGATACGATTGCGCTCGGTTGAATCTATTGAGGTGTACTGCTTCAGGCCCGACTTCAGAACAGAATTTGGGAAGATATGATGGTCATCGATTTCATGGAGCGTAATACTCTCGAAGGTGCCAAAGTCACGAGCATCGTTGAGAACAAGCAGACTCATGATGCCCTTGTATGGGCCACCTTGTGTGAGGGTCTCCAAATCTAGTTCGACCGGGATTCGTTGAGGGGCGAGTTCGATTGCTTCCGGTAACTCATTACGAACCTCGTGAATCCAGTCACGAACCTCATTGTAGTCCTGATAGGAGATTGTATCCGAACTCCCACTGTCGGTACTTCCCAATCGAGAATTCGGAAGCCGAGTTGAGTCGGCGTGAGCTGTTCAATCTCGGAGCAATAGCTCAGT
>ENA-ORCS01000085-ORCS01000085.1-marine-metagenome-genome-assembly--contig:-NODE-85-length-105880-cov-8.958527_pt1 | contig 105880 bp, 105 predicted proteins | sample MGYA00237781_ERZ508513 | MGnify/ENA primary metagenome ERZ508513 (study PRJEB26184, sample SAMN06268793) | marine metagenome | isolation source: Eden Landing Ponds, San Francisco, CA, USA | place...
ACACTTCTGAACCGGACATCTTCCTCAATCAGAGCGACGCTTCAGCTCCGCTGCTTACGCCGGTTGGGAAGTACCGACTGTATCGTAGTGAGAATACGCTGGACCAATACCACCGCCTCGTCATTGTTAATCCTTCGCGATTAGGATATGAGGGCTCACGCTCCGAAATGTGAATTAGGTTCGCCAGGGTCGGAAGCATCGTCGCATAGGGAAAGCCGTACTTACGAATCACTCCCAAACCGCCCTCGCCTCTTGACCTTGCTTTTTCTAAGGCACGATTGAGCATTTCACAAGCCTCAGACCAGTCAAGTTCGAAGTCGGCTGAACTGAGTTCTTGCAATTCGCTATCTTTGCATTCCTCGCCTCGATGCAGAGCTAACGTTTTGAGAATCCGCTTTCGGACCCGCTCAACACCAGCGACATCTACATATGAATCAACCTGCTGGTACTGGTCCCGGGCGTCTTCCCACAACTCTCGGAGTAGAATCCCGTCTGGATATAACCGGGCAGTCAGGATATCAAATACTCCGAGCTCAAGCCCTTGAGTATTGATTCGCTCGAAAGTTTGGACAACGGTGGAAGGCCTCGTATCCGCACTCATCTTGATAATTGGCACATCGTAGCCACGGAACACCTTGGTGTTGCGGTCAAACTGCCTGACGTCTTCTAACGAAATCGCACCTGACTCCTCTGCATAATCTTCCATACCCCACCGCCACTCATCGAATGTATCGGAGTCTTTGAACACCGTGAAGGGGACAAAATCCTTCTCAATGTGAGTCTCGAAATCATCGACTTCCAAATCGCCCCATACTCCATAGTAAGTGCTATTCCATTCAATCGCTTCCTCATCAAGCACTCCATCCACTACCTTGCTGAATTTCAGTCCAAATAGCTGGGGATATTTGGTATTGTCCAATGGAATCTCTGGGGCAGTTAACGCATAGTGAATACTGGTGATTCGTTGTTGTCCGTCGAGCACCATCTCCATCTGGCCACTAGTGGTTGGGTCCTCGCCAGTGACTTCTACGGGACGAGGTGGGAAAGGGACATTCTCCTCACCGGCCATAACGGGCAGTGTTAGAAGAGTGTTGATGTAGTAACCATTCAGCAGGCTTTCCAACAGCTTTCCGACCTGACCGGTTGGCCATACGAAATCACGTTGGAACTCCGGCAGAGCGATTTTCCCCTCTTCAATTTCCTGAACAAGCGTCTGAATGTCTTTATCGGCCAAGCTGACGTCCAGTTCCTGAGCAGCCGGGTCACGTGGCATTTTGTAGTCAGATAATCGCCTTCTTGATTCATCTTTCGGGGAGTGACGATTATCGTCACACTCGAATTAGAATGTACTCGGGATGGTTTTCGGAGTTGGCGACGACGCCGAGACAGCGAGTGCAAGCGCATCTACACAATCGTCATGAAACCCCGACGGTGCTGAGTAACTGACCTGACCGCTTTATTTCCTCTCGAACTCGTACATCTCTAGCTCATTGAGGAGTGTGTTTGCAGACGCCGGGACAGTGATACGCCCTGTCTCCAATTCCGTAATGAGGTTCTCTATCAGCGTCTGTTTCTTGCGAGATGAGAACCGAATCGGGTCAACTTGGTATCCTGCTCTCTCGATATCCTCTACGATTTTGTTGTCCCGAGTTCCATCCAGAGCGACGATATTCGGTTCGTATCGGTCGGCAAGTCGCTTGATTATCATTTGAATCTTTCTGACCTTGCTCGGTACACACGCCCGAAAAGCACCTCAGAGTGTCCTGACCCCGCTGTCTATTTGCTCTCTCAGTACCCCTACTTAGAATTATTGAAGTTCTATCATTTCCACATTTATGTGCTATAATCGCGTTTTTGAGGATAAACCCACAGACTCTCTTTTATTAGTGTCCTCAACCACTGTTACAGCATGGCACAGTCACAATATGCCAACATTCCAGTTTATCCCGAGACACGGGACGAAGTGCGCTCATTAAAACGCGGCGGGCAAGACTACGACTCGCTCATTCGACAGATGTGTCAGCAATACAATCCCGACGAGGTTGCCGAACACAGTGAGTGACATGATTCCCAACAACCTACCATATCGTCGATACCCTCGTGAGTGTATTGACGAACCGCCTACTTGGTATCAGTATATCATCGGTGAATTTGGCAGCGAAATGTGGTATGAGAGAGACGAGGTGCCTAATTCCCTAATTGAACCGTGGATTTATCAGCCATTTGAATTTAAAGAAGAACTCAATCACCTACACGAACAATTTCTAATCTTCGTAAGAGCATCACGAATAGACTCAGATTTGACTGAAGCAGGTTGTTTAGAACATGAATGGGAAGGTGCTGGTGAGCCAATGTTCACTTATGATGTACAGTGTCGGTTCGACATATGGACGCTGTACAATCAATCCGGTGAGGAGGTGGAACTTGACATTGGTGGGACTACCCACATTAACGCTCTGCCAAACCAAGACGAAATCAAAGACGTACCGCCGCTACAAGAACCGATTCCATCTGATGTTCCATTAATCTGTGGCCCCAAACTGCGCACCCCGGAAGGTGACTCGTCACTACCACAGCGGCCATTCGGTAAGGGAAATTTGAAAATACCGGTCGATATGCAAGAGCAATTCCAACAAGACCGTGACAAAAAACGAGAGCAATATCGACAGCAACTCCCGGCTAGTAATTGACAATTGACTTCGGTACTTGCGACGGACACTGACGACCTCTTCGACCTGACCGCCGACGAGCGCGAGCTTGTAGAAGAGTACCTATCGATGTTCTGACCTCTGCTACCGATTTCGCTCTCAATACCCCTATCAGCGAAACCGCTGATACCCCTATCATCAGCTCCCCTAACCGCCGTTTTGAGGATGAAGCGGGCTGTCGTTTATTACTGTCCGCAACCATTGCTACACTATGGCAGAATCACGATATGCCAGTATCCCTGTTCGACCCGAAACGCGCGATAAGGTTCGCTCACTGAAGCGGGGCGGGCAGGATTACGACTCGCTCATTCGACAGATGTGTCAGCAATACGACCCCGACGAGGCTACCCGCTAATCGGTGGTTCTCGCGAGGAAGACTGGATTGGGGCCGGAGAGTGTCCAAGCCCGACCGGCCCAACAACTCCATTACACTACGAAACCCGACAATGGCCAATACGACACCCACTGACGTAACGTCTTCGACGCAGAGCGTTTCCGCCGTCCAAGTCGCACAGGCTCTTGAAGAAGACCCCGACGAGTGGCTTCACGAAGACAACCAATTGATTGCTACGTACCCCGTAGGGGACGCGAGCGCGGAGGGAATTCGGCGGGCCTTCGAGAACAACCAGTTCCCCGACGGTACACCGCTTTCTAACGCTATAGGGCTGGTCAGCAACCAGACCGTGAAAGATGCGTTCAGTGACTACCTCGCAAATCCCGACGAGTGGAAAGTACGTGAGAGACAGAGTATCGACCCTTGGGCCACCATCTATGGCGCATATGCGAACGCCGATACAAGTACCAGAACGGCTCGTCAGAAAGCCGTAGACCTACTCCAAGACGACCTTCATATCGAACCCCTCGAAAACGCCGACGAACTGGTTCGGTATAACGACGAGACAGGAATCTACGAAGACGACGCCGAACGAATCGTGAAGGAGCGATTGGAAGCGAAGTTACGTGAATACAACACGCCGAGCGAGGCCAATCATATCCTACACAAACTCAATAGTCAGCCCTCGGTGAAAGAAGACGAGTTCAGCCCTGAAGGCAAGGTCTGCGTCACGAACGGCGTGCTGGACGTTTCGGAACCGTCTGACCCAACGTTAGAATCACACAGCCCCGACGTTCGATTCCGTGAACGCCTCTCTGTCGAGTATGACCCCGACGCTGGCTGTCCCCGGTTCAGGCAGTTCGTCAGCAACCGTGTGACCAAGGGTGACACAGACAAACTTCAGGAATTTGTCGGCTACACCCTGTTCAGCCCGTGGGAAATGCCCTACCACAAGGCGCTGATGGTCGTCGGGCCGACCGCGACCGGCAAGAGTACCTTCCTCAATGTGCTGACCGCGCTTCTCGGGGAAGAAAACGTGTCTAACCTCTCGATTCAGCAATTAGCGAACGACGAGTACGCCCTCGCTCAAGCACACAACACCTTCGCCAACATCAGTAACGACTTGGACGCGAGCGTAGTGGAAAACGTCGGGCGATTCAAGCACATCGCCGCTGGCGAACCGGTGGAAGCGAATCGGAAGTACAAGGACTACCGTACCGTCCGAATGACGCAGAAGCAGATTTACGCGACCAACCGGGTTCCCGAAATCGAAGACGAAGACGACGCGTTCTATCGGCGGTGGCTACACGTTCAGTTCCCCGATACCATTCCCTGTGACGAGCGAAAGGAACGCTTCGAAGACAAACTCAAGACCGAACTGCCGGGAATCCTGAATTGGGCGCTCGAAGGCTACGCTCGCCTCATGGAAACCGGTGGCTTCACCGACGAACTCTCGCTTGATGAAAAGCGGAATCTGTGGAAGGCATATGGCAACTCTATTGACCGTTTCGTAGAGGAACGTACAGAACGCGTAGGTGGCACTGATATACCGAAAGACGAACTCTACGCCGCCTACGAACGGTTCTGTGAGGAACAGGGCCTTCCGACCAAGCCGAAGCAAACCTTCACGAAGCACCTGAAACGGGACTACGACGTTGACACGAGTCGTCCGAAACTGAACGGCGGACAAGTCCGGTGCTATCGTGGCCTGTATCCTGACGACGCCGACGAAGAGTCGGAGTCGCCGGGTTGGCCTGACGAACTCACTACTCCGGAGTAGTACCGCATATCCACCATATCCAAGGTACTTTTCGAAATTTCAGAGAAAGAGAAGGGAGAGACAGTATAGAGAAGAGAGGTTTGCACGGACACCTTGGATACGCCGGATACGCATTTTCGCCAGTGTAGGATTCGTTCCGGGGATTGGGATGAACATGGTCAGAGCGCGCTCAAAATTTGGTTGTTGGGTGTGACTACTACCGGTCGTTCTCACATCGACGCCGGGGGTGTTTTCAGAAGCCACCGGGGCGGGGGCTATAGAATCATCAATTTATAATCCTGAAAATGGCAATCTTTTTAAAATTATTTGACACTATAGACGGATGTTCTTCCGAGCGAGCCTACCCGTCTCGCGGGAGAAAACCGGCATTTCAGACGGTCTAATGCCTGTTCAGGAGAGTTAGAGAAGTCCATAGCGGGTCGCTACGGGCCTGTGGGGCCGTCTCTGGTGGGGTCAGCCTAACCCGTAGCCCACCTGACCCGTGTAGGCACACAGCAGGCACAGGCACCACCAGAGCGCAGAGAGGCAGGGGTGGGGTAGGTACCCCTGACGGGCCGGGTGGATTTGTGGGGGTACGAGAGACGGGGAACTGGCCCCCGGCAGGGGACGGGGGTCGTCAGCGACGTCGGTCGGATAGCCGGGGGTGGGGGTTCGAGAGGGGTCAGAAAATCTGAACGGCGACACTCTCCGGAGAGATATGCGTTTCAGCGGTGGTCAAACCCGCCGATTTTCACAGCGTCATGAAGCAATATAGCGCTTCATACAGGCCGCGTAGCCGGTCGTGGCGGTCGCCTTCGACGCCTTGGGGAATGCGTCGGCGTCGGTCTTCGAGGGCGAGAGTGGGGGCGTGAGTGGCGAGAACAGGTCGGTGACGGTCGTCGTCGGAGTACGCTTGTGGCGGTATCGTCGGGGTATGGCTCTTTAGTATTCTTATGCCGTCGGCGTGGGCGACTCGCTACCAAGGTCGTCCAACCGACCGTATGTGATTTCGTCGGGGTCGTCGTCTATCAGGTCATGTCGGGCGAGCCACTTTCGGACGGTGACAGGGCTACAGTCGAACTCGTCAAGGGCCGCTATCTCGTCTGCTGAAAGTCCTTGTTCGACGTGAAGCCTGCGTAGTGTATCCTCGTGTCGCCAAGGGAATAGAACACCAAGACGCTCGGCGTGAGCCGTAATGCGGGCGGTTTCTACACCCAACTCGTATGCGACTGTTCGGGGCGACAACCCTTTGTCGTGAATCGCCCACTGAAGGAACTCTTTGTCGCGCCACGGCTCGGATTCAGGGACACGCTCTTCGAAGAGCCTGAACGACATAGACGCTACTACGGATTCGTGCCAGTAATGCGTTCGGTGGCGACCCTCACGGACTCGTCGTCACTCCGGGGCAACTACGTCCTCACACGCCGGACACTCGGCCCATACGCCCTCGGTACCGTCGGCCTTTTCGTACTCGACAAGGAGCCACGCGGAAGGGATAGGCTCGCCGCGGTCAGGACAGCGACCGAGAGACGATTCGTGGGGGGTCATGGGTCGGTGGGCGTCGTCGGGCTACTCGTCAGTCAATGTCCCCGATTTTTCGAGCGCCTGCCACCGCGAGATTCCGTCGCTTCCTCTCTTCGTCGTCGGTCAGTTCCTCGTCGGCGTCTTCTAATGCGAGTTCCTCTGCGGCTTCTTCGGACTTCGGTACGCGGACGGGTGGGTTCTGGTTGTCGTCGTTGCTCATGCTCTATCGTCGTAGCGCGAGGGTTACAGGTCTGTCGCCGGGACAGCGAGAGACGAATGGTCATGGTGGGCGCAGGTGCTAATTCTATCGAAAACCCGACTTTTCACATATAATGTATTAGTTCTCTGTGCCACCGTCGTTCGTTTCAATATAGGGAATGTATTTATACCAACCATTTTGCCCGTGGCGACCCAATAGTGGATTGGTGAACTGAAACCCATGAATCATGAACGAGATACCTACGCAGACTGGTACGGACAGTGGCGAGATTAGGGAATACGTCAACGAAAATCGTGATTTCCTGTCTCGCGTTCTTCGGCACGGAAACAACGAAGCCCGCTCGTATGCGCTGGCACTACTTGCCAATGGTGGAACTGACGATGATATAGAAGCCGTGCAAGAAGAACTGAATCGACTTCAAACAGACGGAGAATAACCTTATCCGTCGGAAAGGGCCTCTTGGAATTTCTGTACTTCGTCGAACAGTTCGGGATTATTCTCGAAGACGGTTTCAAGGTCACGAGCGGCTTCTATGTCGTCAATCAGTTCGGGGTTGGCCTTCACCAACCGGAAGGCGGCGTTTCGGACTTCTTTCTGTTCAGCCCGTATCTCTTGTGCGGCCTCGAAGTCACCAAGCACCTGTCCACACCACATACACGTCTCTTCGTCCGCCGGATTCTCTCGGGTACAGCGGGGACACTCAACAGCGTCCCTATCGGTCGGTTCGGAGACTTCCACGTCCTTGCCCTGAAGACGGGCGTATTGGGCCTCTGCGTCTTCTCCGAATCGAGCGATGTATCGGGATACCGCCTTACTACCGCGTTCTCGCCCCTGTCGCTCTTCAATCAGGGCGGCGTTGGCGTCCCGTTTCTTCGCCAGCCAGTAGGCGTTAGATTTCCTGAAGTTTGTCGGGGTGACGGGCTTCGTCACGTCCACCCGTTCAGCGGCTTCGTCAAAGCACTGAAGGAATCGTTGATACGAATACCGTTCTGGTTTGTTCAGTTTCGACCACAACAGAGCGTCGGGGTCGTTGGGTGCAGGGTGCTCCGATAGCCACCGCTGAAGGTGGGGGATACTGAAACCCGTGACTAAATCCACGGTTCGCTGTCCGGTCTTTCCGTCTACCCGGATACGAAGACCGTGGTCGCCGTCGGACACGTCGTCTATCGTCAGGTCGTACAATTCCCCACCCCGAAACCCTGCCTCATACTGAACGCCGATTAACGCTTTGTCTCGCGGGTTTCTCGCGGCTTCAATCATAGGCTTCACGTCTTCGTCAAGTTCCAGCATATCCGCCGGGTCAGGTTCGGGCTTGTAGTTCCGGCTGGTTTTCGAGGATACCCAATCTATGCTACCGGGTGGGTTCCCGTCGTCGTCGTCGGGTGCGACCCGCTTTCCGAATACTCGAAGAGCCACCCGATAGTCTCGATTCGTTTCTTCGTTGTCGTAGGTGGCGTGAATCCATCGAACGATTTCTTCGGCGGCTTCTCGTTCTTCGAGCGCGTCCGCTAACCCACCGACGTTCTCGGCCATACGGGTCAGGTGGCGAAGCAACTTCAGGTGACGGTGGTCGCTGTATTCCTCTTTCAGCAGTTCGATACGGCGACTGAACTCAATCAGTTGTTCTCTGTCGGCTTCGCTGTCAATGTCGCGTTCACCGTTTTCTATGCGCTCTTTCAACCGCTCTACTTCTTGGCGGGGACTCTGTGCCATACTAAATAATATAAGTGGTGGGATTGTAAAGGTTAGGTTAGAAGCCCTCCACCGGCTTTCTACTGCGAGCAACACGCGAGCAGCGAAAGCTATCGAGGGATTTGAACCAGGGGGGTGCTTCGCTCCGACCGTGGTTCACAACCCTCTCCACCGGCTTTCTCTCTTTCGTTGATTCCAGTGGGGCGGCGCTTCGGATCCACTGCGTTCGAACGAAGGCCGGTGACCGGTAGCCTGAAGCGACTGCCACCGGACGATGCAGGCATGCGAAGCGAGGACGAGATCCGCGAGCGGATCGCCGAACTCGAAGCGAAATACGACAGACACGACCCGCCGACCTCGCAGTTAGAAGACGAGGCCGAGGTCGCGATCCTCCGGGCCATCGAGGAACTGGAGTGGGTGCTCGGCGAGCACGACGCCGAGTCCGGCTTCACGACCTGACCGGGGGCCGTGAATCACCTGCGCGACGCGGTGCTGGCGGCGGCGAGCGGGGCCGTGTTGCTCGGTGCCCTCGCTGTCGCTGGCTCACTCGCGTCCCTCGCAGACCCTGGAGCGGCCGTCGCGGGCGTCGTCGCGGCCCTCGCGGTCGAGTGGCTGTTCGTCGCCGAGACGCCCGCGGGGACGCTCTGGGAGCGTCGCCGGGTCCGCGCCGCGAGCGTCGCGGCGCTGCTGGGCGGGAGCGCGGCGCTCGCGTGGGTGACGGGGCCGTGGATACTCGCCGCGGCCTGCTGGGGCGTGGCGACGTACTTCGCCCTACTCGCGCTGGTGCTGGCCGGCGTGTAGGGCGGCGATGCGTCGCGGCCGAAGGGCGATGGTGGCGGGAGCTGAGGACTCGACTCAGTGCGTCAGGAGCAGGATCTGGTCGTCGGTGCGGACGAGACAGAACGGCCCGCCGGGGTCGCCGAAGGTGTTCTCGCGGCGCTCGGAGACGAACAGTTTCTCGAAGACCTCCCCGCAGGCGGGACAGGCGAAGTCGTCGCGGTTGGCCAGATGGCTCGTCTCGCGGTCTTCTTTCAGGAGTTTGAGCCCGTGGCGGTAGTCGTGATAGTCGAAGTGGCCGTCGACCTCCAGCGGCTCCATAGCTGGTCACAGGAGCGATCCGCTATTCAAACCGGGGGTCGGTGTGGGTCGAAAATCGGGGACAACGGGACCGGTTCAGATCTCGGCGCCGACGTAGAGGACGACGACGAGGAAGATCCAGACGACGTCGACGAAGTGCCAGTACATCGAGGCGGTGCTGACGGAGGTGTGTCGCTCGGCGGAGTACTGGCCGCGGAGACCGCGGACGAAGACGATGCCGAGCAGGACGGCACCGAGCGAGACGTGGAGGCCGTGGAGGCCGGTCAGGCCGTAGAACGCCGAGCCGAAGGCGCCCTCGGTGAGCGTGAAGTTCTCGTGGACGATGAACTCGTAGTACTCGTAGACCTGGCCGCCGATGAAGACGACGCCGAGCACGAGCGTCACGCCGAGCCACTGGAGAAAGCGCGTTCGGTTGTCCTTGCGGAGGGCGATGTGGCCGAGGTGAAGCGTGATGCTGGAGAGCACCAGGATGGCGGTGTTGGCGATGACGAGGCTGCCGACGAGGTGGGGGAACCCTTCGGTCGACCACGCGCTGGCGCGGATGAAGAAGTAGTAGATGAACCCGGCGCCGAAGGTGGCGATCTCCGAGCAGAGAAACAGTATCATCGCGAACTGGAGCGTGCCGCCGCCGTGTTCGTCCGTGCCCTTCTCCCAGAAGTTGACGACGAAGGCGTGGTACAGCCAGCCGTACAGGCCGGCGAGGAAGAGGCCGACGCTGCCGATGAAGGCGATCGGTCCGATGCTGGAGCCGACGATCGGGTCTTCGGCCTGGCCGAGCACGTATAGCGCCGCCGCGACGTAGATGCCCGTCGCGCCGATGGCGGTGACGAACGGCCACCAGCTCGCCTCGCCGAACCCACGCGGCCAGTCTTCGACCGCGGGGAGATGGTGTCCGCCGTCGTCCCCGTGGCTTTCGTTTGTATCGTCCGCGAAACTCATATCTCGGGCTTACACCAGCACAAACAAAAAGGCTCTCAATGCGTTCGCGCCCGCCGGTTTCACCCGATCGTTCGTGGAGGTTCGTCGTCGCTCTCTCGCGTGGATTTCGCACGAGTCTTGGCGGTCCAGTACCGCCGAACGCGTTCGGTGCGGACTCGCGACTCTGTTCGGCGCCGCCCAGCAACCAGGAGCGGCAGTTCGACACTTTGAGGCTCGGGGGGTCACTACGTCCGACGAATGAGTCGCTCGCGCGCCGGGGGCGTGGTGGGTCGGGCGCTGAGTCTCGGGGCCGTCGCCGTCCTCGCGGCCGCACTCGCGCGACCGGTCACGGCACACGGCGGGACGCTCGGGGGCGCGGCCCGCGAGACGGCGACGGTCCCCACGTGGCTCCTCGTTGCGACCGGCGGTGCTGTCGTCGGCGCCTCCTTCCTCCTGGCTTCGTTCGCGACCGACCGCGAGTTCGTCGCGTCGATCCACGCGGGTTCGCGGTCGATTCCGGTGCCGGGGCGGCGGGTGCTGGTCTGGGCCGCTCGCGCGGTCGGCCTCGCTGCGCTCGCGGCGGTGCTGGTCGTCGGCTTCACCGGCCCGACCGACCCGCTCTCGAACACGGCCGTCCTCGTCGTCTGGGCGGGCTGGTGGGCTGGCTTTTCGATGACGACCTATCTCGTCGGGAACGCCTGGCCCGTCCTCAATCCGTGGCGGACGCTGGCCACCGTGATCCCGCCGGTCGGCCGGACCTACGTCTGGCGCGGCGGCGCGTGGGCGAGCGTCGTCGGTCTGCTCGCACTGGTCTGGCTGGAGGTGGTCAGCCCGCTGGCCGACGAGCCGGGGACGCTGGCGACCACGGTGCTCGCCTACTCCCTCGTGACTCTCGGCGGCTGTGTCGTCTACGGGACCGGCGCGTGGTTCCGCTCGGTCGACCCCGTGGCCAGAGTCTTTCGCTACTACGGCGCCGTGGCGCCCGTCGGAACCGACGACGACGGCTCGCTCGCGCTTCGGGTGCCGGGCGCCGGGCTGACTGACGATATCCTGGGCGGCGTCGACGAGGTGGCGTTCGTCGTCGCGCTCCTGTGGGTGACGACGTTCGACGGGCTGGTCGCGACGCCCGCCTGGGAGGCGCTCGCGACGACCGTCGTCGGCTGGGGGCTCCCCCCCGAAGTCCTCTATCCGGCCGCGCTCGTCGCCGGCTTCGGGCTCTTTTTCGGCATTTATCTGCTCGCCGCGCGCGCGGCCCGCGGGACCGCCGACACGTTCGTCGCGGCGCCGACGCTCGCCCGCCGCTTCGCCCCCTCGCTGCTCGCCATCGCCGCCGGCTACCACGTCGCGCACTTCCTGGGCTACTTCGTCCGGCTGATCCCCGCGCTCTCGCTGTCGATCACGGCCCCGTTCGAGACTGTGGCTCCCGACGTGATCGTCCTCCCCGACTGGTTCGGACTGATCGGCATCTTCGGCGTGCTCGGCGGGCACGTCCTCGCCATCGCGGCCGCCCATGCGGTCGCGTTCGACCTCTTTCCGGGGCGGCTCCAGGCCATCCGGAGCCAGTACCCGTTCATCGTCGCGATGGTCTTCTACACGATGGTGAGCCTCTGGGTCGTCACCCGCCCCGACGTCCAACCGCCCTACATCTGACCATGACCGACCACCACACCACCGAATCCGGCGATCCGGGGATCGACTACGACGTCCCGCCCGACCGGTCGGCCGTCGAGTGCGACTACTGCGGCCGCCCGTTCGCCGACGAGTCACTGCTCGCGCTCCACCGCGGCTACACCCACCCGACCGAGACCACCGAGTCCGAACGCGTGGCGTTCGAGGACGCCTACGAGACGGAGACGGGCCGACTCCGCCGGTTCCGACTCAAATCGCTCGCAGCGCTGGTGCTCCTGTACTTCGGCCTGCTGATGGTCTACGCGCTCGTGATCTGAGCGATGGGGTCGGCGTCTCGGCGCTCGCTCGCGGGCGTAACGTAACTTTATTGCGCGCGAGGCGGCTGATACCGGGTATGGAACTACGGGTCATCGAGAAAGAGGCGACGATGCTCTCTATCGAGATCGCCGGGGAGGACCACACCTTCATGAACGTGCTCAAGGGGGCGCTGCTGGAGACGGAGGGCGTGACCGCCGCGACCTACGACATGAACCCCGAGCAGTCCGGGGGCCAGACCGACCCCGTGCTGACCATCAAGACCGACGAGGCGACCGACGCCCTCGACGCGCTCGAAGCCGGCGCCCAGGGCGTCATGGACAAAGCCGACGACTTCCGCGCCGCCTTCGAGGCCGCTGCCTGAAGCCGACGTCCGTTTCTCCAGTGATTGCCCCCCGGGAGCAGCGCATCTGTCTCGGCGGGCCAAGCCTTTTGCCGCCCATGCTCTTCGGTGACCGTAGATGACCGCGCGCGAGTCCGACAGGGGAGCCGACGAGAGCGACGAGACACGGACCCCGCCCCCCGTGGAGCCGGACATCGACGACGTGCTCGACGAGCTCGAAGAACTGGAGGGGCTGGTCGACTCCGACGCGGAGCGCGAGCAGGTCCGCGAGGCGATGCGCACCGCGCGGCGGGCGGGTCGGCGTCGCGTCGTCGGGCGCATCCGGGACAGCTTCGACGTGCGCGACGCCGGCGAGGCTGTCGTCGGGAGCTTCGTCTTCGGCATCCCGATGGTCGTCGAGGGCGGCACCCTGGAGATCGGTGAGGACATCGCCGGATCCGCGCCGGCACTGGCGCTGACGGGGCTGCTGGGACTGACCATCGTCTGGGGCGTGCTCCACGCCGCGCGTTTCGAGGCGATCGAGGCCGACCTGCTCCTGGGTGTGATCCCGATCAGACTGGTGAGCATCGTCTTCATCGCGGGGTCCCTGTCGTTCGGACTGATGACGCTGTGGGCTCGCGTGGACTGGGGGGACCCGGCGGTCGCGTTCGCACAGTGTCTGGTAACCGGGGTCGTGATGGCCGTCGGCGCGTCGCTTGGCGACGTGTTGCCGGAGTGAGTCACTCCCCCTCGACGACGTCGCGGCGCTCGCTCTCCTCGTCTTCCGGGAGATCGTAGGCGTCGAGCGGGCTCCCGTCGTCGCCGACGCCCGTGGTGACGATGAGGCGCATCCCCTCGCGGACGCTCATCTCGGTCTCGTGGATCTGGGAGCCGGGCACCATGACGAGGCGGCCGGCCGTCGGGTTGGGGCTGTTGGGCAGAAACACCGAGTAGGCCTGTTCGCCGGTGACGTCGTCGATCGCGCGGCGGCCTTCGCCGGTGACGAGACCGATCGAGTACAGTCCTTCACGGGGGTACTCGACGAGGACGACGCTCTCGTAGCCGGTGTCGCGGTCGACGAGCGAGGTGGCGACCTGTCGGACGCTCCCGTAGATCGTGCTCACGAGCGGGATGAAGTTGACCGTGCGCCCGACGTTACCGAACAGATGCTTGCCGACCGACCACTGGGCCATCAGCCCGAGGACCGTGATCGCGCCGACGATGAGGGAGACGGCGATCACCTGCGCGACGAGTTCGATGTTGGCGGTGTACTCGACGAGTCGCGTCTCCGCGACGATCGGGTTGATGAACTGCAACGACCAGTTGACGAGGATAGTGAGCACGTAGAGGGTTATCACGAGCGGTGCGATGAGGATGAGACCGGCGATGAATGCGTCCTTGAGCCGCGAAGACACGCTCATAGTCCGGGATTACCCCGAGCGCGCAAAAAGGTGTGGCCGCGTCACTGCCCGGGACTTCCGGTGTCGATGTCGGGCCCGCGTTGCGGGACCGCCGCGTGCGCAGAGTCCGTGTCCGCGCCCGCTCACAGCGGTGGTTTAGACCGCGGATAGTGGCGTTTTTACACCCCGGATATCGGCATTGGTACGGACCTACCACGTCGGCGGGTCGGCCTTACTGTCTGGCGGTCGTGTAAACGGTCTGCCCCGGTTAAGACGGTCCGCGGAAATCCGGAGACACCGTGAGTTCAGACGAGACACCCTCCACAGCGGGGTTCGACGCCTGGAAACGGGCGATATCGGACGGTTTCGAGACAGCCGAGAACCGACACGTGAGCATCTACGTCCGGTCGACGCTGCCGCCGCTCGGAGCGAAGTCGCGACAGGAACGAGTGATAGACAGTCTCGACGGGATGGTCGAGCGCGGCCTCCTCGATAGCGTCGATCTCGTCGTCACCGGTGACCGCCTCTGTCTCTGTGGGACGTGTACGGGGACGACCGGCGGCGGCGAGGTTGTCGACCTCGTCGAGCGCCTCCGCGAGTGGCGCGGCCCCGCCGGTGCCAGTGCGGCTCCGTTCTTCGAGCGCCGCGAGGTCACCTCCGCTATCGCCGGCGAGAGCGCCACCGCGATCGTTCCGCCGCGGGTGGCCGTCTCGCTCTCGCTCGATGACTCCCTCGCCGGCGTGTTCCCGTGCCGAGTCGGCTCCGAACACTACACAGTCGAGGACTTCCTGGGCGTCCTCGGGGAACTGGAGCGGCCCGAACTCTCCCCCGTCGGGCCGTAGGCGCTCGCTACCGCGTCCCGCTCGCTCGTTCAATCGCGCCCAGCGACCGCGTAAGGCGATCCAAACCCCGGAGCGGTGCCTCCACACACCGCGTCGGTCACGCCGGTCGCCAGCGTCCGGCCGACGGGCTCTGCCACGTCGCTGCCGGCGCTATCCGCTCCTTACTCGGGGACTCCTCGCCCAAACGGATGCATAACAATACCGTACTTCGGGGAACGAACTGACATGACTCAGTCGACTGTGCCGCGCCGCCGGACCGGCTCGAACACCACCCACGGGGCCCCGCGGGGGGCCGAGTGATGTGCGGGATCATCGCGACGGTAGGCAGGGACGACGCGGCAGCGACGCTCGTGACCGGCCTCGAGAACCTGGAGTATCGCGGCTACGACTCTGCGGGCGTCGCCGTGACCAACGGCTCGGGCGTCGACGTCATCAAACGCGAGGGGCGCGTCGCCGACCTCTCCGCGGCGCTCTCGACCGCGCCCCCGTCCGGCCGCGTCGGGATCGGTCACACCCGCTGGAGCACGCACGGGCGCCCCTCCAACGAGAACGCACACCCCCACACCGACTGCGACGGCAGCCTCGCTGTCGTCCACAACGGGATCATCGAGAACCACACGGAGTTGCGCTCGCGACTCGAGGAGGCCGGCCACGAGTTCACCAGCGAGACCGACACGGAAGTCGTCCCGCACCTGGTCGAACACCACCTCGACGCCGGCGCGGACCTGGCGACGGCCTTCCGGCGCGCGGTCGACGACCTGGAGGGTAGCTACGCGGTCGCGATGGTCCACGAGGACGCCGAGACGGTCTACGCCGCCCGCCAGGGGTCTCCACTGGTTCTCGGTGTCGGCGAGAACGCGTACTACCTCGCCAGCGACGTGCCCGCCTTCCTGGAGTTCACCGACGACGTGGTGTACCTCCAGGACGGGGATTCCGTGCGGGTCTCGGCCGAGGGCTACGACGTCTTCGACGGAGTGGGTGCGCCAGTCGACCGTCCCGTCGAGTCCGTCGACTGGACGCCCGACGACGTGGGAAAGGGCGCGTTCGACCACTACATGGCCAAGGAGATCGACGAACAGCCGACCGCCATCGCCCAGGCGGTCGAAGGTCGCGCCGACCTCGCGGACGAGGCGGTCCGCTTCGACTCGCTGCCCGACGACGCCTTCGAGGGGGTCGAACGCGTCCAGTTTGTCGCCTGCGGGACCTCCTATCACGCGGCCCGCTACGGCGCGCAACTGCTCCGCGACCGCGGCGTGCCCGCGCGGGCCTTTCTCGCCAGCGAGTACGTCGTCTCCACGCCGCCGGCCACCGAGGGAACGGTCCTCGTGGGTGTGACCCAGAGCGGCGAGACGGCCGACACTCTGGCGGCGCTCCGTCACGGGCAGTCGGTCGGCCTGCCGACGCTCGCGGTCACGAACGTCGTCGGCTCGACGGCGGCCCGCGAGTGTGACGGGGCCGTCTTCATCCGCGCCGGCCCGGAGATCGGCGTCGCCGCGACCAAGACCTTCTCCTCGCAAGTGGCCACGCTCACCCTGCTGGCCGAGCGGATCCGCTACGACGTCCGCGGCGAGTACAGCGACCGTCTCCCGGAACTGCTCTCCGGACTGCGGGCGCTCCCCGGCGCGGTCGAGACAGTCCTGGAGGGCAGCGACGCCGCCCGGATAGCCGAGACCTACCGGGACAGCGACGCCTACTTCTTCGTCGGACGGGGCACCGGCAGACCCGTCGCCGCCGAGGGGGCGCTGAAGCTCAAGGAGATTTCCTACGAGCACGCCGAGGGGTTCCCGGCGGGCGAACTCAAACACGGCCCGCTGGCGCTGGTGACGCCGTCGACGCCGGTGTTCGCCGTCTGCACCGGCGCGCACACCGAGAAGTTGCTCGGGACGATAGAGGAGATACAGGCCCGCGACGCGCCCGTTATCGCGGTCGCGCCCGAATCGCTGGACGCGGTCGCCGAGACCGCCGACGAGGTACTGACCGTGCCCGATGCCGACCCCGAACTCGTCGGCCTGCTCGCGAACGTCCAGCTCCAGTTGCTCTCCTATCACACGGCGACGCTGCTCGACAGACCCGTCGACAAACCGCGCAACCTCGCCAAGAGCGTTACCGTGGAGTGACCCGCCCGACGCCCGGAACCCGCGTGCCCGGTCGGTTCGCCGTTCGCGCGCGTCGGTTCGCGTCGTCCGACTTTGTCTTCGCTCCCGTCGACCCGGTCTTCGACAGTGCCGACGCCGTCTTCGGTATCGACGACTCTCTCGCGACGGGTTCGCTAACTCTTCGTCGCTCGGTCCGGTCCGGTCGGCTCACAGCCGCTCGGAGAGGTCACAGACGGCGCTGGTCGCGGACACGATGAAGGCGTCGTCTTTCAACTGGTCGTCGGAGTCCGGGAGGAAGATGACGCGGTCGGTGTCGTCGACGACACTGATCCGCTCCCACGCGACCGGGTCGTAGCCGAGGTCCTCGTACGGGTCGGGATCGGCGGGTTCGTCCGCCCAGTCCGCGGGCAGCGCCGTCGCCGCCTCCTCGGTTCGTCCAGCCCGTTTCACGTCGGCCCGCTCGTCGTCGTCAGTCATCTCTCGTGTGCCTCCAGTGAGCGACACGCTTCTCTCGTCCTCAGTAAGCGACACGTACCGGTCGGCCTGCGTCGGGTCACGTTCCGGTAATTCGACCATACTGGTATAATCGTATTGTCCAGCTGATACGGATTGGGAACGGACAGTTACCGGTCGGTTACGGATTAATCCCTGGATGGTTGCGTACAGCCACCGGATCGCAGGCACCTCGGACTGCTGTTCGACACCGAAACCCCCCTGAACTGTGCTGGTAACGTCGTCTTACCCGACGACGCCCCGTCGTAAGTGGTCCTTTCCGCTGACCACTGGATACTCTCGCCCCGGACTCCGCTTCCCGATTGCGACCGGGTCAGGAACGAACGCGGCGGAGTACCTCTCGCGGGCTCTTCAGGAAGCCCGTCCCAGGTCGGCCGTCCCAGGTCCAGAGTGCGAGCACGAGCGCGACGACGATACACTCTATCAGCAGGTACGCCTGTCCGCGGGGCGTGGCGAGAAACGTCTGGAAATCAGCGAACAGCCGCGAAGCCTCCGCGAGGAAGGCGGTCCTCTCGATCGGTTGACGTGAGATGAACGGCCAGAACAGGAAGGTGGTCGCCGCCTCGCCGCCGGTGAACAGCGGATACAGGCTGTCACCGACGAGATGCGAGCCGTATCCGACTCCGAAGCTGATGCCCGCTGTCGGCATCGACAATCGGCTGGCGAACGCACCGATCAAGAGACAGCACGGGACCGCGAACGTCAGCGAGTGCGCGAGCGAGATCCCGCTCGGCAGGACGTCGAACGTCCACGCGAGCGGTTTGTCGATCAGGTCCGGCAACTGGGTAGCAAGGGCGAGGGCGTAGGTCTCGTGTTCCATCGGGGACTCGCCCCGGACCGCTCGCTTCCCGACGCTGTACAGGAGGTAGCCGAAGACGAGATGTTCCCAGGGCCACATGACTATCGAGCCCGCTCGGTGCTTCGGGACAGTGGTCGCTTGCGGTCGTAAGTTACGATAGCGGTGGCTTCCGGCTGAGAAGACGGCGTTGAAATCGATCCAGTGTCGGACACGTGAGAACTAGATGGCATCCGGAGCGATCGGACTTGACTATACATCCCTTATCGGACCATATCCGGAACCGTGGTTTCGAGAGGGTTCCGGAGCCGGCGTCGTACGATCAGCATACTACGGTCAGCGCGGGACGGGTACGGTTCGCGGATACCGTTCTCACCGGTGAATCGACGATTACTTAATAGTCAGTGTTTCCTCGAAGACAGCACGAGATGAATTCCACTGTCTCGGTCATTATTCCGACCTACTATCGGAACGACAGCCTGCGCCGGGCGATCGAGTCTGTACAGCGACAGACGTACGAGCCGATAGAGATAGTGGTCGTCGACGACTCCGGTGAGGAACACGCCCGGGAGACCGTCGCCGAGTACGACGTCGAGTACATCGCACACGAGGAGAACAAACTGGCTAACGGGGCGCGAATGACTGGGATCGAGGCCACGAACGGGAAGTACGTCCAGTTGCTCGACGACGACGATGTGATCTTCGAGACGAAGATCGAAAAACAGGTGGCGCTCCTCGAATCGGACCCCGAGACGGGGGTCGCGTACGGGGGTATCCGTTCGAAGGCCGGTAACGATATCTATCCCGACCCGCCGTGGCCGGACGATTCGCTCAGGTGCGCACTCAGAATCCTCTATGAGGGGACGTTCCCCTCTTCGATGCTCATAGAGCGGAAGGTTCTGGAGAAAGTAATGCCCCTGACGATCAGGCCGTCGGCCGACGACATCGGAATGAAAATCGAACTCGCGAGACATACCGAGTTCGACTATATCGACGAGATTCTGACGCAAATTGGCGTTTCGGAGGATCACATCTCGGACTCCGTCGCCTTCGCAGACGATATCCAACAGATCATCCACGAGTACGACCATCTCTACGACCGGTACCCACCCAGCCTCCGCAACGCCGCGTTGAGTTATATGTACGAAGTGCGTGCCGTACGGTTACTGCACGGTTCTCTTTGGTCTTCGGAGGCCATTTTGTCGTTTCTCCGGGCGGCGTACCACCATCAGCAGACTGCTCCAGGGAGCAGTCGACTGGTACTCGTCGCGTCAGCAGCCGTGTCTCTGTTCGGCACCCCTGGTGTCACTGTTGCTTCGAAGGTACGGGGGCGTTTCAGATGACACCGAGCCGTACCTTGTTCCGATTCGAGATCGCCCGACCTCTTACATCTATCTCGGTCGAGTCCTCCCACACGGAACGCCGTTCTGCCGACGCTCGTGTCTCATCCCCGATGCGGCGTCACATGGGAGTTATCAAGCAGTTACCGATCCCCTTCGGCGTCAATGCAGCGTCTAACTACGTCATTGACTGGGCGTAGACAGAGTGAGAGAACATGGCCAACGAGGCGTCCCCGGAACACCGGGCATTCGAGACAGTCGAAGATAGTGATCCGAGGTGGAGCGTGTCGGATAGCGAACATCGTGCCCCACTGACGGATTCAGACTCTCAACAGAACGGGTCCGAACACGCCGGGGACCCGGTTTTATCAGTCGTGGTTCCAACGCTAAACGAGGCTGAAAACATCGGGGACTGTATCGAATCGATACTCAGTGCTTGTACGGAGGTCCCGAAGTTCGAAATCATCCTCGTCGATTCGAACTCCGACGATCAGACCGTCGAGATCGCCCAGAAGTACCCGGTTACGATCCTCCAGCTATCACCAGCAGAGCACATAACTCCCGGAGCAGGTCGGTACGTCGGGACAGTGGCTGCCAGTGGCGACCAGATCTTGTTTGTCGATGGGGACATGAGACTCACGCAGGGTTGGCTTCTCGACGCTCAGCGTTTTCTGCGTGACAACGAACTGGTTGCAGGTGTTGGCGGGCACTTGGACACTACCAGCACAGATACGACTCAGACTGTCAGGGCCCTTCATGGAGTGGTGCTTTACGATGCGGAGGTGTTCGATATGGTCGGTGGTTTCGACCCGTACCTGCAGGGATACGAAGACATCGAACTCGGGGCCCGGATCAGGTCGGCCGGCTTCGAGCTGGTCGAGTTACCGGTTGTCGTCGCGACACACTCGCGGCCGCAGAACATGTCAGAACTGAAGCGCCGCTGGCAAAACGGGTATCTGTTCGGGTTCGGGCAGGCACTGCGAAAATCTATCACTTCTCCGAAGATGATACAGGACCTGCTGTCACGGAAACGGCATCAGGTTCTGTTTCTCGGGTGGTTTATCCTCGGAGCGGCCGCCGTTTTTATCAGCACACAGGTGTTGTTAGGGTGGGCTGTTGTCACTGGTGGAGCGTTCGGTATCGGCATGATTTATCAGGGACCCAGACTGGTCGTAATCCGAACTCTCTGGCAGGCGGTCTCGTGGGCAGGATATACGTACGGGTTCTTCCGCGGCAGTCGGGACCCATCGACGTTCCCTCTAGAAACGGTTTCGCTCGTTACAACGGCAGAAACTAGTGATACCACGTCCAAAGAACCGTTCCTCAGATCCTGACGTTCCTCAGATCCTGGCCCCGATGCGACGGTTTGGTCTGAAACTGTTGCGTGGGCACCAGCACGAGACCGGAGACGTGCCAAGACTGAGCTACGGTCCTCGTGTAAACCGCTCGGAAGATGTCACGCTGACTCGGTCCGGTGGTGGAGCGGATAATACTCGGTTACGTGATGTTTGGGCAAGGATACCAACTCCTCTTGAACGATTTATAAGCGGACAAACGACGAGATTCCTGCGGAAAGCGTGCCCCATGCGCTAAATTTCAACTCCACCGGTGTCACGTTAGCCTGCGTCGGTAAACCTCGGCCCGACTGGCAACGACTCGGAGCCGCTCTCCGAGACCCGCTCCGGTGTCAACACCGCGATCGACGCTCTTCGCGATACGTTTCAGAGTTCACTCATCGTTACCAGTTGTCCATCGACGAAGATGTCGCACTCACTCGCTGCCATTTCGCTGGTCCAGTCGAGGACGTCGCCGGTGAACTGGTAGCTGTCGGTGCCGCCGCCGACGATGGCGCCGCTGGCGGTCCAGGAGCCGTCGTCGTTCTGGGTAATTTTGTCGTAGTCGTCGGCTTCTTTGCGGGTGAGTTCGCTGTCGGTCGTCAGGGAGTACGAGCGCCAGTCGACGCCGTCGTCGAGTTCGACTTTGAACGTGTGGGTTTCTGTCGTGGTGGTTGTATCACTCTCTTTCGATGCAGCGGCCTCTTCTGCGCTGAGGGGGACGCCCTCAGGGGGGGTGGTTCGGGGAGCGCGGTCGGTGGCGTCGCCGATGATACTGCCGGCGTATTTGACGTCCTGGTCGCCGGGTGCGGAGTGGCCGAACACGGTGTTTTCTAGGGTCACGGTCGCCTCCGCGCTGGCTTCCCAGCCGTAGGACCCGCACACAACGTCCCCATCAGTGTAGGAGCGATAGTGTGACGTTAGGTCGCTGTCGACGATGCGCGTGTCGTTGAATTTGGCCCAGACGCCGCGGTCGCCGCCGCCGGTGGCGACGCAGTTTTTCACGAGCGAACCGGTGGTTCCGATCCGGAAGTGTGCCGCTTTGCAGTCGGCGGCGAAGGAGTTGGTGATCTCGAGAACACCGCCTTCGCCGCCCGGAACGTCGTGTGAATTATCGTCAGGGCGGCCCATGGTACTGGCGTAGATCGCGTTGTTGGGCATGTCCTGAATGTTGACGTTGTTGATCCGGAGCATGCCGGCGTGGGTCCGCCTGACGTAGATGCCGGTGACACCGGGGTAGGTGTCGTCCGGACAGCCGTCCGCGAAATAGAAGGAGTCTATCACTCCGATTTCACCTTCGTCCACTTCGGCTATGATCCCCTGTTCGTGCCCGTCAGAGATGACGTCCCACTCTCCTCTTACGCCGACGTTGCGGATGGTCCAGTCTTTACCCCCGGCGTCGATTCGGAACGTTGCCCCGTCCGCGGTGATATCGATGAGCTTGTTCTCGAATGTCTCTCCGTCGCCGACGTTGAACTCCTTGTGCGTGCCCGAAGGAACCGTTATCACGTCGTAGTCGGATGTGGATGCGGCCGCCCCCTTTCCGAGTGCTGCCACGCTGAGAACTCCTGCGGTAGCAGTGAGTACGGAACGTCGGGACAAAAGATCGTTCGATCGTGGTGGTCGATTGCTGTCGGTACCGTCCGGGGTTTGGTCCGGCATACACCCGCCCGTCTCGAACCCCCTCGCATAAGGATATCTCTACCGACGGGTAAGTACATTGTAATACCGGGTAAGAGCACACTAAGAATTATAAAGCCGCATGGAAACGGCATCCGAACGGCTACCATCGTGAGAGAACTGAGCGGGACTGCACGGGCCGCGAACAGTCGGACGACATCCTGAAAACTGAGTTACAGCGCCGGTTCTTGACCGTTGATGACCGTTTTGTAATCACATCTTACTTCGACAGACGGCCGATAATCTGTGGTTACCGTTCGAGCTGGACCCGATAGGGCCGTGGGAGGCGGTGTGAGTCGAGGGGGCGAGAACAGGCGCATTGGGCAGGACTGCGGAGGGGTATCGACAGCGACCGTCGAAAAGGCGTTCAATACTGTGATAGGTTCGCGTTAACGGGGTGATAACAAAGTCCATCACCGATACCTGTTCTGACGATGCCACTGATGGCGCCTGTTCAGTCGATCCCCGATTTCGCGTCGATCCGGGATGAGAGAAGGTCACGCACCGAACGCTCATCGAATCGCAACGACCAGCTGGAGAACAACGCATGGCCGTGAGGCACCACTTCGGACGCGCACAGTCGGACTCGCGGCGTCTGGACGTTGTCTTTGCCGCCGTCGTCTTCATGGTCGCAGTCGTTCTCTTCCCACTCAGATTCCTCGTGTCATCGGTGTTCGTCGACACGATCCCGGTCGCCGTCGGTGGGACGAGTGCCCTGTACATCGTCGCCAGTCGCTACGGTGGGGCGAGAGCGACGGTCCAGGAACTCACACTCTCACCGGAAGTGTCGCGAGTCACGCGGTTGAGCGTGGTCATCGGTCTCGCGGCCATGGTCTTCGTCGGGACGCTCACCGGTGGTCGGACGGTGCCGTTTTTCGCGCTCGCGTCGATTATCGGGATGTTGATATTCGTCCAGATCCTGTTTGTCCGGGAGCAGGAACTGCGACCGGCCGCCGTGCTCGGCCAGGTCGTGTTGTTCGCGCTGGTGCTCAGAGGAGTCGCGCTGTTCACGACGCCGGGGCTCATCGGAGTCGACTCCTGGGAACACGTCTACCAGTACGCGGCCGCAGTTCAGTCGTCGGGACACCTCTCTGCAATCGCGGAGTCGAAGTACTACAGCGCCCCGCTCTATCACCTGCTGGTCGTGGTCAGCGCGGACGCGTTCGGGTCGACGCTCCGGACGGGACTGTACCTGACGGTCGGCGTCGTCCTCCCCCTCGCGACAGCGTTGTTGTACTACGCGACGCGCCAGTTCCTCGACGTCCGCTGGGCGCTGTTCGCGGCGGCGACGTTCGCCGTCGCCGACCACGTCGTCCGCTGGGGCCTCCACCTTATCCCCACGAGCATGGGGCTGGTGTTCTTCATTGGCGTCTTCTACGGTATCTCGAAGATTTACACGACCGACCGCGAACTGACGATGTACGCGTTCGTTCTCGCGCTGGGTGTCGCGACGGTTCTCACCCACCAGATTTCGACGTTCCTGTTGCTGATGTTCCTCGGCGTCGGCGCGGCCTCTCAGGTGGCGCTCCAGCACCTCAAACCGCGTCTCGGTCCGAATCACACCTACGACCCGGACAAGTACATCAATTTCATCGGTCTGTTCGTGGTCGTCCTGCCGCTCACGCTCCTCAACTGGAGTCTCGCGCCACGCCGCGGCAGTTCGTTCCTCGACCAGATGTTCGAGGTTTCCCAGACGAAACTCGCGACGGCCGAGTTTCTGGACCTCGCGAGCGCGTCCCCGATCGAGAGCCGGGCAGTCAACTCGATGGCGACCGATATCCCAGCGTCGGTCGGGGTCGTCGACGCGCTCGGGTTCCTGGTCATTCTCTCGGTGGCGCTCGCGGGAACGTTCGCGCTCCTGCGTCACGACCGCCTCAAACCGCTCCCGGTGACGTGGATCGTCGCGACCGGACTGATGGTCCTGGTCGCGCTCGGCGGTCCGCTGTTCGGCCTGTACTTCCTCGTGCCCGGCCGGTGGTACGCGTTCATGTACGTTCCGATGGCGCTGCTCGGAACCTACGGTGTTCGGCACTTCGCCACGACGCTGTCCGCGCGCCAGTTCGCCGTCGTGGCTGCGGTGTTCGTCCTGCTGTTCACCGGCCCGATGCTGATAAACCACAAGGCGACACCCGACGACCCGGTCGCCCAAGAGGCCTATCATCAGTTCGCGTATTCCGAGTCCGAAATCGCCGCCGCAGAGACGATCACCGAGATCAGCCCCGCGGGGGTGACGGTCCGGGCTGACGACCCGTACTACCTGCTGATGGGGGACTGGCAAGGGGCCAACGTGAGGCCGTTAGCGGTCACGGCGGACGGTGAGATACGCCGTGGCCACGTCATCTACCGGCGGGCCCAGCGCCACGGTGCGACCCAGATCGTGTTCGGTGACAGGATGGTCAGGGCACAGCTCGAACGGGACAGCGTTTGTCGACCGACGATGGACGTCCTGTACACGAACGGAGATGTGTGGTACTGCAGCGGCCAGTAAGACAATGTCAGCCAACAATTCACCCCGATTCAGTATCGCCGGCTACGACGGTACCGCAGTCACGCTGATCGCGTGTAGCGGCTACGCCGTCCTGACAGCGACCGTCCTCGTCCAGTTCGACCTCCCGACCGCGGTCCGGATCCCGCTCGCGCTCCCGCTCGTCCTCTTCGTCCCTGGGTTCTGCGTCGTCTCGGCTCTGTTCCCGCCGGTCGATTTCACCGACCGACTCGTCGGGAGCGTTCACGGAGAGCGCCACCCCGCGTTCGGGTTCGCGACGGGCGAGCGGTTCGTCCTCTCGGTGATCGCGAGCGTCGTCGTGGTTCCGGTCGCCGCACTCGTCGCCAACCCCCTGACCGGTATCGAACTGGCCCCGGTCCTGGCCGGCGTCGCCGCCGTGACCGTCCTCGGGTCGGTCGTGGCCATCCTCCGGATACGGTCCGCGCGGGGGACCCTCACTCGGCCGCACGGGCGGTCCGGGTTGGACGGTCTCGACGTCGCGAGGCCCGCCTGGGACGGTCTCACGATCGCGACGGCGCTGCTGGTCGCGGTGCTCCTGTTCTCGAGTGCGGCTGTCTCGCTGACCGGAACGGGACAGCAGGCGCCCGAGACGCAGTTCTACGTCGGGAACCCGTCCGCGGTCCCCGATGCCGCATTATCCGACGGGGGAAGCGCCGCTGTCGAGTTGCGGATCGCACACGACCTGGATGCGAGCCAGCGGTACACCGTTGTCGTGGCCCGCGGAACGGTCGAGGGCTCGGACGGAGGTCCCGTCGAGAACCTGACCGAGGTCACCCGAACGTCGACCACTGTCGCGTCCGGAGCCACGTCAACTGTCTCCCACACTGTAAACGAGTCCGCGGTCGACGACGCGTCGACGGTCACGTTCCTTCTCTACACTGGGTCGGGGCCTGTCAGACTCGACCCCGATGACGCACACCGTTCTCTCCGGCTTTCCCTGAACAGATCGGTTGACTGACCGGACCGCAGTCACTCGATCTCACGGGACGGTCCCGGTCCGGAACCGTCCTCGGCCTGTCCCGATGTGCTCTCGTCATTCGGTATCGCCGGGAGTCGGTCGAGGTCGACCGCAGCCCCGTCGACGAACAGCGCGTAGGATGCCGGGTCAGCCGTCGTTGCCCAGGCGACGAGCCGGCCGTCAAACCGGTAAGTGACGGACCGCCGCTTCGGGGGAACAACGTCGTCGACGGACGTGTGGCCTCGTTCCGTGGTCGCTCCCCTCGGGTCGGTGCCGGACCCGGACACGCGCGCCGCGGTGCCTTCGACAGTGAACTCGTAGGGGACTCGGGCCCGCTCGTCTCGCTTGACGACCGTCAGCGTGTGCTCTGTCTCGCGTTCGTCGGTCGCCGCATCGTCACGAACTGTCACGCGATACGACCGCCGCCTGGCCGGGATCTCCCAGTCAGTGAGCGACCCGCGAAACCAGTACTCGTCGTGGTCCGGGCCCGTGACGAGGCCCCGAAGGCGGACTCCGCCGTCCGGGCGTCGCGTCCGGTCGATGGCTGCCCCGTCGGCCTGGAGGAGTCGCCCGCGCACAGTGAACGCGTATTCGACGATCTCGTTCTCGGCGGTCGCCGCGACGCGGACGCGGGTCGTCGGCCTCTCCGCTCTGGCGTCGCCCGCTGCGGCGTCTTCGGGGGTGAGCGGGACCCCGACGGGAGGCGTCGTACGGGGTGCGCGGTCGGCGGACTGGCCGTGGATAGTGCCGGCGTAGTTGACGTCCTGGTCGCCGGGTGCGGAGTGGCCGAACACGGTGTTGTCGAGAGTCGACTGGGCTTGCTGGCTGACTTCCCAACCGTACGATCCGCAGACGATGTCGCCGTCACAATACGACTGGCTGTGGCCGGTGAGGTCGGAGTCGACGATCCGGATGTCGTTGAATTTGGCCCAGACGCCGCGGTCGCCGCCGACGGCGACGCAGTTTTTCACGAGCGAACCGGTGGTTCCGATCCGGAAGTGCGCCGCTTGACACGCCGCTGCGTAGGAATCACGGATCTTCACGACGCCGCCCTTCCCGCCGTGCGCGCCGTGTTGGTTCTCGTCGGGCCGCCCCATCGTGCTGGCGTAGATGGCGTTGTTGGGCATGTCCTGGATGTTCACGTTTGAGATCTCGAGCGCGCCAGCGTGTTCGCGTTGTACGTAGATGCCGGTGACACCGGGGTAGGTGTCGTCCGGACAGCCGTCTGCGAAGTAGAACGTGTCGATCACGCCGGTTGCGCCGGAGGGAACGACGACGGAGACGGCCTGTTCGTGGCCATCGGAGACGACGTCCCAGACCCCCCTGACGCCGACGTTACGGACTTCCCAGTCGCTCCCGTCCGCGTCGATCTTGAACGTCGCGTTCGGGGCGGTGATGTCGACGAGCGTGTTGCAGAAGACATCGCCGTCGGTGACTCGGGCCAGGTAGTGGCCGCCTGGGGGGACCACGATCGTCCGGAAAGAAGGCTCCTCGGCGCCTGTATCCTCGTATTCGACCCGGCTAGAACCGACGACCCCGGCGACATTGGTGAGGTATGACCGGCGGGAGAGAGACATCGCTGGTGGGGTGGCACCGTCCACGTCATCTCCCTCGTGCCGCTCTGACATGTGAATGACATTCGGCCGGCGCGAGCAAAACAGTTTCGCCCCCCGGTCCGATCCCCGGGTTTCGCGCGAGGGTGATCCGGCCGGCGACCGGGCGTCGCCCCACGAGTCCGTCGAGATCGGTGGGGACGCGGAGTCCGCCACAGTACCCGCGCAATTCCGCGGTAGTTGCGGGTGGGGGCTGCTACGCCCGTTCTCGCGCGGGCGCTTCGTAATGACTGATTAACAAAGGCTCGCCGTCGGAAGGTGAGGGTAGATGAGTGTAGCGAGCGACGGGGAGGGCTTCGCAGCAACCGCCAACGCCGATCGGTCGAGACCGAGCGGGTCATCGTGCGGACGATCGCTGCGGTGGGATGGCCGACTGCCGCGGTGGCCGGAGTCCTGACCCATTGCCATGGATCACGACCTGAAACGGGGGTTCCGTTCGCTGGTGAGCGCGAAGGTGCTCGCGTCGGTGATCGGCGTGGTCGCCCTCCCGTTCGTCGTCCGGGTGCTCGGGTCGGACGGCTACGGCGACTACGCGTTTCTCATGTCGACGTTCTCGATGCTGATGCTGTTCGTGAGTCCGCTGGTCACCGAGGGCGTCCAGAAGTTCGTCGCCGAGGACCGCGCTCGCGACGACTGGCAGGCACAGGTCCTCGCCTTCTATCTCAGGCTCGCGCTGGTCGCGGCGCTTCTCGGCAGTCTCCTGGTCGCGACGATCACGTGGACGGGCGCCATCGAGCGGGTCCTCGAACCCCGGTTCACGGTCTTTTTCTACTTCCTGGCGGCGCTCGTCGTGGTTATCCAACTCCAGATGTTCACGCGACACGCGCTGTTGGGCCTCGGTCTGGAACACTTCTCGGAGTCGTTCTCGGTCGGCAAGAAGCTCGGGAGCCGCGTGGGCGGCCTCGCCCTGGCTGCGGTCGGGTTCGGCGTCGCCGGGTTCCTTGCCGCCAACATCGTGACGTCGTTTCTGGTCGCAGTGGCTGGATTTGTCGTCCTCCGGCGACGGGTCTCCGTCCGCGAAGTGTTCCGGGCGACGCCCGACGTCCCGACCCGGAAACTACTCTCGTTCAACGGTCTCAACGTCGTCACGGTCATGTTGATGATGTCGCTGTCACACGTCGACGTGATCATGGTCAGACTGTTCCGCGACGGGGCCGCTGCGGGCCACTACAAGGCGGCGCTGGTCGTCGCCGAGTACCTCTGGCTGGTTCCCATGGCCCTCCAGTCGCTCCTGTTACACTCGGGGTCGCGGCTCTGGTCACAGGGAAAGACCGACCGCATCGAACAGCTCACGTCCGATCTCACGCGGTACGTCTTCCTCGCGACGTCGCTGCTCGCGATCGGGATATACGTCCTCGCCGACCGGGTCGTCCCGCTGTACTTCGGGGCCGAGTTCACGGCGACCGTCGAACCGCTGGCCCTGCTGTTGCCCGGCGTCGTCGGGTTCGCGCTCGCCAGGCCGATATACGCCGTCAACAAGGCCAGCGGCCGCCTCGGGCTGCTCGTCGGCGCGCTCGGGGTCGCCGCGGTGTTCAACCTCGCGGCGAACGCAGTGCTCATCCCGCGGTACGGCCTCTCGGGCGCGGCCGTCGCGACGAGCGCGAGCTACGGGTCGATGTTCCTGCTGCAGGCCTGGTGTGCGCACGAACTGGGCTACTCCCCCGTACAGTCCGTCCGGCCCGGCCGCGCCCTCGTCACCGTGCTCGTCTCGCTCGGCGTGATCGCCGCCGTCGACGCGGCGATCCGTTCCGATTACGTCGCGCTGGCGGTCGTTCCGGCCGTCGGCGCTGTCGTTTTCACGGCGGTCGCGCTTTCCACCGGGGCGATCGACCGGTCCGAACTCGGCCTGGTGACCTCGCTGTTGCCCGCGCCGCTGGCCGAGCGCGTCCGGTCGATCGCCGCGCGGGTCCGGTGAGCGACCGGGTTCCGCGAGCGTTCAGGCCGCGAGTTCGCGATAGAGCGCGGCCAGTCGCTCGCTGACGACGGGCCAGCTGTACTCGGATTCGACGACTCGCCGGCTCCGCTTGCCCATCTCGGTCGTTCCGTCCGGATCCGCGAGCAGGCCGCCGAGCGACGCCGCGAGCTCGTCGGCCGCCCCGACGCCGACGACAACCCCGAAGTCGTCGTCGAGCACCTCGGGGATCGATCCGACGGCCGTCGAGACGACGGCGTTGCCGCCCGCCATTCCTTCGAGCAGCGCGATCGGTAGCCCTTCGGCGTGTGTCGGGAGGACGAACACCGACCCGCTCTCGAGGAGCGCGCGTTTCTCCGCCTCGGAGACGTACCCGCGGTAGGTGACGTTCTCGCAGTCGGTAGCGAGACGCTGCACGCGGTCGCGGAGCGGCCCGTCGCCGGCGATCTCGACCTCGAACGGCGGCGCGCCGTTCTCGTGGAGTCGCTCGACCGCCGCGGTCAGTTCCGCGACACCCTTGCGTTCGATGAGGTTGGAGACGAAGACGATCCGCGGCGGCTCTGTCTGTGTCCCGGGGTCGTACTGCGTCGGGTCGACCGCGTTCGGGACGATCACCACCTTTTCGCCGGGGACCCGCTCGTCGAGGACCGTCTTCCAGTAGTCCGAGAGGGCGATGACGCGGTCGACCGCGCCGAACACGACGTCCTGTATCGCCGCGACGTGACGGGGCGGCGACGAGACGAACTCGTCGAACGCCGAGCCGTGCACGTGGATGACCACCGGACGCCGCCACACGTAAGCGGCGACGAGGACGTAGTAGGCCGCGCGGTAGAACGCGAACCGGTGGGAGCTGTGGACGTGGACGACGTCCGGCCGCCGTCGAAAGGGAAATCGGAGTGCGTCGACCACTGAAACGAGAAGCGCGACGAGAAACCGTCTCACCCCGGTCCCCCGCGGCGTCCGAACGTCGAAGACTCGCGTTCGAACGTCGTCGGGGAGCACCCGTTGCTGTTCGGTGACGTATCGAGCGACGCCGCCGGTGTCTCGGTTCGCGGGACCGACGACGAGAAGGTCGACTGTCATTGAGAGACGGTCGACCGTCGTCACCCGCGAGCCAAAGTAATGGTTCCTGTACCGTCGGACGCAGCGACGGTCACGCCGCGAAAGCGGTCCTTTACAATCTGCGTGTGCTCCCAAGCGCGGGCATATGTCGCCGAAGCGCCACGCCGAGTCGCCGGTCGAACGCGACGAGCGAGGGGTCTCCGTATGAACGACATCATCTTCGTCACGGTCGACTGCTGGCGACACGACGCGCTCCCGGAGATGGAGCGGCTCTGGGAGGAGACAGCGGAACACCTGACCGACTCGGTCGTCTGCCAGGCCCCGGCGACGCGCGGTGCCTTCCCGGCGTTGCTCTGTGGCCAGTACTACCCCCAGACCTACGACGGGTTCGACACCCTCGCCGGGGACGTGCGACCGCTCCCGGAGGTCCTGTCCGAGCGCGGCTACGCGACCGGCGCGGTCGTCGCCTCGAACCCCTTCCTGTCGGTCTGGGAGCCGTTTTTCGATTCGTTCTGGAACGACGGCCTGGACTTCGGCTCCGACGACGGGGCCGACGGCAGGGTCGCAGGGTACTACGACACGGCCAAGACGCTCGCCAGTTACGCGCGACTGCAGAGCCGTGTCCCGGCGCGCCGCGCCATCGCGCGAGGCCGTCGGTGGTACGAGGCCCAGTCCTCGCCGCGGTTCCTGTGGATCCACCTGATGGACTCTCACGCGCCGTTCCTCCCCGGGATCCGGCGGACGCTCTCGGAGGGGCTGGTCGACACCTACGCCGCCCACGCGCAGTTCCGGCGGGACCCCCACGACCTCTCGGCCGCCGAGCACGAGACGCTGGAGCGACTCTACTGGCAGTCGGTCCGCCGCCTCGACGAGCAGATCGACGCGGTCTTCGACATCGATCCAGACGCGTCGACGGTGTTCGTCGGCGACCACGGCGAGGAGTTCGACCACGACCGCTTCGGGCACGCACGGCTCTACGAGGAGTGCGTGCGCGTGCCGCTGCTCGCCAGTCCCGACATCGCCGACCAGTTCGACCGGGCAGGACTCGTCCGCCAGCTCGACGTCCCCGCCGGCATCCTCGCGGCCGTCGGTGCGGACCAGCCGGACTCGTGGGAGGATTCGGGGACCCCGACCGACCCGGTCGACACCGCGTTCTCGCTGAACCACTCCCCGCAGTTCGAGCGCGTCTACGCGGCCGTCAGGACGGAGCGGTACAAACTGATCCGCACGTTCGACGAGCGCGTCGACCGGCCGCTGCGGACCGAACTGTACGACCTCGTCGCCGACCCCGGGGAGACCGAGGACCTGTTTCCGGACGAGCGCCGGCCCGCCCTCGAAGAAAAACTCGGCACCTTCCTCGACCGGCCGGACATCCGTCCCGGACTGCTGGAACGCCCGACCCGCCAGTCCGCGGTCGTCGAGGACCGACTCACTGCGCTCGGATACAAGTAGGCGTACGGGCCCGGTGCTGCGGGCGGTCCGGCGTCGCTCGTGATTCGTGGTCCCTGTCGTTGTTCGTCAGGACTGCGTGCTGACGGGGTCGGCGACGACGCCGTCACTGTCTTCGGTTCCGGAGCGCCGTCTGAGCGACCCGATCGAGTCGAGCGCGTCGGGGGCCTCGGCGACTGCCAGGATGAGGTCGGTCAGGTTCACCATCTCGGCGAGGTACTCGTCGCGGCGGCGTCGCCACGTCTCGGCGGTCCCGTCGGTCGTGAGCAGTTCCTCGGCGGCCGCGAGAACCTCCGGGAGCGACCGGACGTTGCGGACGAGGCCGCGTTCGCCGAGCTCGACGAAGTTCCCCATGTCGGACTCACCGACGAAGGAGTTCGAGCGGATGGTCGGCGTTCCCAGCAACGCCGCTTCCGTGACGATAGTCTGGGTGTCCGCGACCAGCAGCGCGGCCTCGGCCAGCGCGTCGTGCATGAGCGCGGGGTGGACGTCGAACGGTTCCGCCGGGAGCGAGTCGAGGTCGAGGTCGCCGCCCTCGTCGGAGACGAGCACGGTCGCGTGGTCGGCGAGGCGGTCGAGGAGTCGCCGGCGCTCCGCGGGACCGAACCCGTGTTCGCCGACGTCGTGGTGCGACCCGAAGGCGTTGAACCGGACGACGACGTACCGGTCGTCCCCGACCCCGAGCCTGTCGCGGACGGACGGGTTCGGTGTGAACGTCTCAGGGTGGAGGTATGCGCTCTCCTTGAACCCGTCGAAGACGTAGTGGTCCGACCCGAGGTCCTTGCGGAACGCGGCCGGAGTGAGCACTGCGTGCGCGAACGGCGTCGAGACCAGGTGGTCGAGGCCCGTCGGCTCCGAATCGAGCAGCAGTATCGTCTTGCTCCGTGACACCGCGCCCGCGTGGGCCGCGTATCCACCCATTCCGAACACGAGGTCGGGCTCGTATGACAGGACGGTCCGGAAGATCCTGGCGTACTGGCCCGGCAGGTTGCGAACCAGCGAGTACTTCGACGTGCCACACCGGCCGTAGACACTGTAGGGCAGGTCGTACCACTCCAGCAGGTCGACCGTACAGCCGTAGTCGCGGGCGAGAACCAGCACGTCGTGGCCGGCCGCGCGGAGTTCCGTCACTGCGTTGCGATACAGGTGGACGTGCGCCGGCGTGTTGGTGAAAACGAGGTATTTCATGAGTTCGTCGGTGGGGAAACTGTCACTCCGGTGGTCACCGCCGTCGTGAATAGTTATCTCCCGCCTTCGCCCGCCCCGGATGATGACGCCGCCGGAACCGCTTCCGGTAGCGAACCCATTACAAATCCCCTCTCGCTGGATATCCGGACCAATGGGGTCCCAGCACAACGTCATTGTCCTTATCTTCGACACGTTGCGGAGCGACCACCTCGGGTGCTACGGTGGAGAAGCGACGCCGGCGTTCGACAGCCTCGCCGCCGATGGGGTGGTCTTCGAATCGGCTTTCGGCACGGCGCCGGGGACGCCGATCTCGCACGCCTCGCTGTACACCGGGCAGTACCCGTCGGAACACGGCGTGACCGGGCAGTACATGGATCTCCCGACCGACAGGCCGGTCATCGCGGACCACTTCCGTGAGGCGGGCTACGAGACGTTCGGCATCACCGGTCCGGCGAAGATGGGGTCCGAGTGGGGCTACGACCGCGGGTTCGACGAACTGTTCGAGCACTACCACGACCTGCCGTCTCCGACCTCGTGGCGCAGCGTCACGAAGTCGCTGACCGACGCGCGGTTCAGGCGGTACTTCGCCAGGAAACTCACGCGCGGCGGGACCGAGAAGACCAGGTTCAAGTTCGAGTTGCTCCGCGACCGGATCGAGGACGAATTCGCACAGCCGTTCTGTGCGGTGTGCAACATCCCGACCGTCCATTCGCCGTACGACCCGCCTCGCCCGTACAAGCAGGCGGCCACGCCGGGGTTTTCGCGGCCGCGACTGAACCTCCTCGAGGAGTTGCTCGACGACCCAGGGACAGTTGCCGATCCGGAGGTCCGGATGGAACGTGTAATGGACGTCCAGACCGCGACCGGGATCGGACAGTTTCTGGCGGACCCGAACTACCTCAACGAGGCGGAGATCAGGCTGTTGCGCGCCTGGTACGCGGCGTCGGTCTCGTACCTCGACGACGAGTTCGAGCGGTTCCTGGCGTACTACCGGGATCGGCTCCAGGACGACACCGTACTGGTGGTCACCGCGGACCACGGCGAGCAACTCGGCGAGCACGGCCTCTGGGGACACAGCCACGGCCTCTACGACGAGACGGTAAAGGTCCCGCTTGTCGTCGCCGGACCGGGAGTCCCCGACGGCGAACGCCGTCGGGACCTCGCCTCTCACGTCGACGTCTTCGACACCCTGTGTGACCTCTGTGGGGTCGAGCGACCGGGGACGACGAGCGGCCTCTCGCTGTTCGAGGGCCGCGAGCGCGACGCGGTGTTCATGGAGTACGGCGAGCGCGACGTCGACGAGTTCGCCGAGAACGCGCACGGCCGATACCTTGGGCCGGACCGCCTGCGGGAACTCGCCGCCGGCCGCAAAGCGGTCCGGACTCACGACCACCGGCTCGAAGTCACCTCCGACGGTGACGAGCGCCTGTTCGTCTTCCCCGGAGAGGTCGAACTGGAGGACCCGCCCCGGGACGTGACGACGCGACTGCACGACCGCCTGCTCGACGAACTCGGCGACGACTTCGGCGTGTGGCCCGAGGGCGATCCCGACGACCTGGGCCTCCAGGCGCGCGTGAAGGACAACCTCCGGGACCTGGGGTACGTCGAGTGACGACCGCCACGGTGTACTCCAGTCGCCGCCTCGGTCCCCGAGCGCCACGCGCGCAAGCGGTACTCACTCCCTACTGACCGCCGATCGGCGCGGATCCGATACGGAACGACGGTCCCCCGAAGTCTCGTCGCTCAACCGCGTGGCGTCTCCTTGCTCGGCAGTCTCCACGCGCTCGATATCTACTCGCCTCCACACAGTTCGACCGTGACGCCGCCGCGTTCGCCCGGATCAGCGCCGCGAGCGCTTGCCCAAGTGTGTGTTTCGCTGTCGTGTGCAGTCGAGTACGTCGCGTCTTCGGTATCGGTCGATTGAACGGGATTCTCGCGAGGTGCGGCGTGCTTAATCGGGTGATAACTTTGAGTCGTCTCTACCCCCCACCGGTATGGCAGTGGGAACGGACAGCGGTGCACTGAAAGCGATCGCGCTCTCGGTCATCGTCGTCCTCTCGGGCGCAGGTATCGGTATCGTGTCCGTCGACACGGCGTCGGCGCAGGAGGGCCCGGTTTCCGAGTCCGGGCTCGCGCAAGACACACTGGATCAGCACGCCAACAGTGATGACGGCCCGCCGAACGGGGGCAACGGTGGGCCACCGGGCGAGGGTAACGGCGGCCCACCGGACGGGGACGAGGGAGGTCCGCCGGACAGGGGTAACGGCGGCCCGCCCGAGAACGGAAACGGTCCGCCGTCCGGACAGGGCCCGCCGACGACGATCGATTCCTGTACCGTGATCGACACGCCGGGGCGGTACTTCCTCGGGGACGACGTCCGAACCGAGGGGTCCGGGCCGTGCATTCGGATCACGAGCAGTAACGTCGTCCTGGACGGGAAGCGGAACACGATAGCCGGGACGCGCCCCCGCGTGGGTCACTCCGTCGCCGTCCTCGCGGGCGAGACCGGACCGAACAGTACGACTCTCAGCGGCGTCACGGTGCGGAACCTCTTCGTCGACGGGACTTCCACCGGCGTGGCTTTCGAGAACGTCCGCAACGGCGTGGTCCAGGCGTCGGTGTTCTCCGGTCACTTCGTCGGGGTCCGCCTCACGGGCACGGACGCGCGGAACAACCGGATCGCTGCGAACCAGTTTACCGGGACCACCCGCGGGCTGTCGATCGAGTGGGCGAGGAACAACATGGTCGTGGGCAACCACGGGTCGAACAACCTGATCGGGGTCTACCTCTCGCACGCGTCGGGGAACCTGATCCGTGGGAACACCATCGTCGGGAACAACGAGGCCGGTATCGCGCTCGAAGACGAGAGCGTCGGCAACGAGATCAGGAACAACTCAGTCTGGGACAACGACCAGCACCCGATCAGGAAAGACAACTCCAGCCGGGAAAACGCGGACTCCGAGAACGACGAGGAAAAGCCCGCCGGGCCGGGCCGCGGGCGCGGGGTCGGTCGGGGGCTGTCCGACGCCAGTCCCGAACCGGCCGTCTCGAACGGCGCGGCCGGGAGCGGGCCAGCCGCTCTCCGCGCCGGCGACGGGGCACACCTGTCCGGTATCGAGGGAAGTGACGGTCTCCGACCGTCGCTCTCGACTGCGACCAGTCGTCGACCCGCCGCCTCGGCGCGCTCCACAACTGGGCCGGGCACGCGAGTCGGTGCGACCGACGGGGCCGGTGTCACGGCTGCGGACCTGAACGCGGCCGCGTCGACGGCGGTCAGTTTCAACGCCAGCGGCCTGGGGAACGTGAGTCTCGCCTTCCCCACGTCCCTGCAGTTCGGCCCGGACGGTCGCCTCTACGTCGCCGAACAGTACGGTGACGTTCACGCGCTGACGGTCGAGCAGAACGCCTCCGGGGGCTACGAGGTCACGGACAGCGAACTGATCACGAAGATCAAGAACATCCCGAACCACGACGACGACGGTTCGCTCAACACGTCCGTCAACAGCCGCCTGGTGACGGGATTGCTGGTCGCCGGGACCGCGGAGAACCCGGTGGTCTACGTCGGGTCGAGCGACCCGCGGATCGGTGGCGGCGAGGACGGGACCGACACGCCGGTCGACACGAACTCCGGGATCGTCTCCAGACTGACGTGGAACGGGACCGCGTGGAACCACACCGAGCTGGTGCGCGGGCTCCCGCGTTCGGAGGAGAACCACGGCCCCAACGGGATGGCTCTCGACGAGTCCAGCGGGACGCTCTACGTGACGATGGGCGGCAACACGAACAAGGGCGCGCCCTCGAACAACTTCGCGTACCTCCCCGAGTACGCCTACTCCGCCGCCATCCTCACAGTCAACCTGACGGCAATCGGTGACACGACCTACGACCTGCCGACGCTCCAGAACACGACGACACCGTTCGGCGGCCAGGGCGGCGACAACATGGCGAAAATCGTCAGCGATAGCCCCGTCCAGGTGTACTCCTCCGGCTACCGGAATCCCTACGACGTGGTCCTCACGGAGGACGACCAGCTGTACACGATCGACAACGGGGCCAACAGCGGCTGGGGTGGCCCCCCCGTCAACGAGGGGGCGGCCGGCGAGTGTACGAACGAACCCAACGAGAACAACAGCGAGAGCGTCTTCGACAGTTTGCACTACATCCCGAGCGAGGGGTTCTACGCGGGACATCCGAACCCGGTCCGGGGGAACCCTGACGGGAGCGGCTATCCTGGTGCGGTCCCCGCCGCCGATCCCGTCCAGTGTGACTTCATCGCGCCGGGGAACGCGGACGACTCGCTCACGAAGTTCGCGGCCTCGACGAACGGCATCGACGAGTACACGGCGAGCACGTTCGACGGTGCGATGCAGGGCGACCTGCTGGCGGCGGGCTTCAGCGGCAACGTCTGGCGGCTCCAGTTGACCAGTGACGGGACGGCCCTCTCGTCGAAGTCCGCGCTTTTCAGCAACTTCGGTTCCAAGCCGCTCGACGTGACGACCCAGGGCGACGACCAGGTGTTCCCCGGGACTATCTGGGCCGCGACGTACGGGAGCAATGCCATCACCGTCTTCGAGCCCAACGAGAACTTCGCCTGTACCGGGGCGGACAACCCGGCCATCGACGAGGACGGGGACGGCTACTCAAACGCCGACGAGATAGACGCGGGGACGAACCCCTGTTCGGAGGCTTCGGCCCCGGCCGACCACGACCGGGACGACTTCTCGGACCTGAACGACTACGACGACGACAACGACGGCTGGAGCGACACCAGCGACCCGTTCGCCATCGACGCCGACAACGGTCTGGGGACGGCGCTCCCGGTGACCTACGATCTCGCGCCAGGCTCCGAGGAGGGGACCATCCTCGACCTCGGGTTCACCGGACTCATGACGAACGGCGAGGACGACTACCGCGACCTCTACGACCCCGGGAAGCTCACCGCGGGCGGTGCGGCGAACGTGCTGACCGTCGACGCGATCACCGAGGGCGACGCCTACAGGGCGAACAACGACCAGCGGTACGGGTTCCAGTTCGGCGTCGACCCGGCCGGTCAGCGGTTCACGGTCCACTCGGAGATCACGGGGCCGTTCTCCAATGGGACGGCCGTCGTCGACAACAGGTCCCAGGGCATCTTCCTCGGGAACGGCGACCAGGACAACTACGTCAAACTCGTCGCCGGCGCGAAAGGCGGGTCCGGCGGGATCCACCTGCTCCGGGAGGTCGACGGGACGACCACGTCCGTCGCGTACCCGACGGTGGCGAACGTCACCGGGAGCGGCGTGACGATCGACCTCTACATGACGGTCGACCCCCGGAACGACACCGTCACCGGCGCGTACACGATCAGCGGTTCGACGCCGGTCACCGTGGGGACGACGACCGTCCCGGGCAACTGGCTGTCCAGTGACCAGCGCGGGCTCGCGACGGGCGCGATCGGCACCTCGCGCGGTTCCGGCGACCCCTTCCCCGGGACCTGGAAGCGGATCGAAGCCAGTGAGGGGACCGTCCTCTCCGGGAACCAGCCCCCCGCGGCGGCGTTCGACTACGCGCCGGTGTCGCCGGCGGTCGACGAGAGCGTCACCTTCGACGCGACGGCCGCGACGGATGACGACGGCTCGGTCGCCAGCTACGCGTGGGACGTGAACGGCGACGGCACTGCCGAGTACTCCGGCCAGCAGGCCTCGCACACGTACACGACGACCGGCGAGCGGACGGTGACGCTCACGGTCACAGACGACGACGGCGCGACCGACACGACCAGCCAGACGGTCAACGTCACCGACGGCGAGCGGACGGTCGTCTCCGAGGACGTGACGAGCTGTGGCGTCATCGACTCGCCGGGGCGGTACACGCTGACGACGGACCTCCTGAACAGCACCGCCAGGCCCTGCCTCCAGGTCACTGCCAGCGACGTGATCCTCGACGGCGACGGCCACACGCTCGACGCGGACGCGTCCGCGAACGGCTCGACACTCAGGGCGGTGTACGTCGGGCAGACCGGGCTGAACCCGGGAACCATCTCGAACGTCACGGTTCGGGACCTCGTGCTCACCGACTGGTCGGAGGCTGTCTACTACCGGCGTGCCAGCGGCGGAGACGTGCTCGGGAACCGGATCGACAACAGCCTCATCGGCGTCCGGTTCGCCGGCGACGCGGCCAACCAGAACCACGTCGCGTCGGCGAACCGGATCAACGGGACCGGGAGCGCGATCGTCCTCGAGGGGTCGAGCGACAGCCAGGTGACCGACAACAGGCTGTCCGGCAACGGCGACGCGATCGAGTTGCTCGCCGCGGGGAACAGCGTCGTGACGAACAACACGGCGACTGCGACCGTCCGGTCGGCGATCCGACTCGAGTCCGCCGGGCCGGACAACGAGGTGACGAACCTCACCGTCGACGGCACGACGGTGTCGTTCACCGGGCGGAACGTGTCGGTCGGCCCCGTCACGAGTCCGCCCGTCGACCCCGACGGCGAGAACAACATCGGGAAGCGCGTCGACGCGGCGGCGACCGGAACGGACGCGTTCCTCGACGTCAGCGTGCGGTACACGGACGCCGACCTCGGCTTCCTCAACGAGTCGACGCTGTCGATGTGGGCCTACGACGACGCGTGGACCGAATTGCCCGGCCGGCCACACGTCGACACGACGGCGAACCTGGTGTCCGTGAACACCACGCAGTTCGGCGTGCTCACGCCGCTCGCTGACGAGAAGCCGGTCGTCTATCGGGTCAACGCCGGCGGACCGACGGTTTCGAGCGTCGACGGCGACCTCGATTGGAGCGCCGACACGGTGTCCTCGCCGTCGCCGTACACGAACCAGGACGGCGCGAACAGCAAGACCTTCGAGACGACCGACCCGATTCAGGTGAACGACTCCGTCCCCTCGTCTACGCCCGCGGACGTCTTCAGGACCGAGCGCTGGGACCCGACGTCGGAAGGGGAGATGCAGTGGGACTTCCCGGTGACGGCGGGGGCGACCTACGAGGTGCGCCTGTACTTCGCGGAGATATACTTCGAGTCGGTGGATCAGCGGATCTTCAACGCGACTCTCGAGATGGAAGGGACGCCGGTGTTGGCCGACTACGACATCTACGCGGACGTGGGCCACGACACGGGGGTGATGAAGTCGTTCACGGTGACGCCGGACGACACCCTCGACATCGACTTCGCCCACGTGACGCAGAATCCAAAGCTCTCGGCTATCGAGATAGTCAAGACGGCGAATGCGACGGGCAATGCCGCGCCGACGGCGTCGTTCACGTACTCGCCGAGCAGTCCGGGAGTGAACGAGACGGTGACGTTCGACGCGAGCGGGTCCGGCGATTCCGATGGCAGTATCAGTTCCTACGAGTGGGACGTCGACGGGGACGGCACTGCCGAGTACAGCGGCCAGCAGGTCTCGCACACGTACACGTCGGCGGGCGACCGGACGGTGACGCTGACGGTCACGGACAGCGACGGTGCGACCGACACGACGAGCCAGACGGTGACGGTGAGTCAGCCGGAGTCGCTTACCTCGGAAGCGGAAGTAACGGTCCTCAGCGGCAGCAACAACATCAACGTGAGCACTTACGCCTCCGGATCGTTCACTGTGACGAACACGGGTGAAGCGAACATCACGACCGTCCGTTTCAACCTGAGTACGGCGAAGTTCCCTGACATGGTGTTCGATCCGAACGGAACGGCCGGAGACATAGTCGCGAAGAACTTCACACCGGACAGCGAGGGAGGGACCGGTCTACTGGATCACAGCTTCCAGAGCCCACACGACGGCGACCCGAACAACGGATACGACGCCCTCGAGATCACCTTCACGGAGTTCGAACCCGGCGAGACGTTTGCGTTCTCAGTCGACGTTGACCCGACGACCATCAAGGGCGACAGCGCGCCCGGACCCTATGAGTCCGGCAGCGTCTCCGGGCTCGAACTCGCCCGGTCGGAGGTGACCGTGTCCTTCGAGAACGGCGCGGAGCACGTCGGCACGCTGTTCAGCGACGGGAGCCTCGGCGGGTCGGTCGGCGTCGTGAAAAACGACAGTGCGCCAGCGCCGACTCTCGACGTCCGGAACGTGTCGCTCGGGTCGACGACGCTCTCGCCCGACCACGTTGCGGCGACAGTGACGAACGCCAGCCAGACGGTTGCCGTGACCGGTTCGGCCGGTGCGACGGTTCGCCTCCTGCGAGTCGAGGGCGGCCAGTTCACCGAGGGCGTGCCGAACGGCGGCTACGACGTCGAGGCGTTCGAGGCCAACAGCGCTGTGGTGGTCGACGAGCAGACTGTCACCCTCGGATCGGACGGCGTGGCGAACGCGAGCGTGACACTCACGAACTCGACGAGCGAAGTGTCCGACGGCACAGCGGGCTACAACTACTTCGTCGCAGTCGTCGAGGACGCCGATGGCGACGCGGGACTGGTCTCGGACGTGGTGGTCCTGCGGTACAACGACACCGCGTCCGGATCGACGGCGTCGCTCGCGTCGCCGAGCGCGCTTTTCACGGGAACGGTCTGGGTCGACCCGTCGGCGCGAACCGCCTCGTCTCCCGCCGAGACGGAACTCCTATGGTCCGCTCGGTCCGCTCTCGCGCGAGCGCAGTGACCTGAATCCGGGTCATCACGCTCGGTCCTCCCCCTTTCACGTCCATCGCCTTTCACTCTGTTCTCGGTCGCTCTCCGCGACGACGCCGAACCCGCCACCGGACGCGGTTTCCACTACCCGACGAGCGACCGACTGGGCTACGAGAAGAGTCAGGCCCGGAGGACGTCCGGGCGAAGAACGAGCGACGCCGGCTCAGGGATTGGTGACGACGGTGGACGAATCGGACATTTCGGACTCGAAGTATTCGACCGTCCGTCTCAGTCCGTCGCGAAGCGACACGTCTGGTTGCCAGCCGAGCTCCGAGCGCGCCCGGGAGAGGTCGGGCCGCCGCACCGAGGGGTCCTGTGGCGGGCGCGGCCTGTGAACGAGATCGCTGTCACTGCCGGTCGCCTCGATGACCAGGTCGGCGAGTTCGCGGATCGTCCGTTCGTCGGCGTTCCCGAGATTGACGGGCTCCTGATAGTCGGACCGCTGGAGTGCCAGCAGTCCGTCGACGAGGTCGGAGACGTAACAGAAACTGCGCGTCTGCTGGCCGTCCCCGTGGACAGTGAGCGGTTCGCCGGCGAGGGCCTGCCGGACGAACGTCGGGATCACGCGGCCGTCGTCGGCTCGCATCCGCGGGCCGTAGGTGTTGAAGATCCGCGCGACCCGGACGTCGAGATCGTGCTGGTCGCGGTAAGCCCGGACCAGCGACTCGCCGTAGCGCTTGGACTCGTCGTAGCAGGCCCGCGGACCGTACGAGTCCACGTTCCCCCGGTAGTCCTCCGGCTGGGGGTTGACCTCCGGGTCGCCGTACACCTCGCTGGTCGAGGTAAACAGGTACCCGGCGTCTTTCTCACGCGCGAGCCCGAGCGTCTTGTGCGTCCCGAGCGCGCCGACTTTCAGCGTCTTGATCGGGTGCTCGCGGTAGAACACCGGCGAGGCCAGGCTCGCGAGGTGCATGACCCAGTCCAACTCGCCCGAGACGTGGATGAACTCGGTCACGTCGTGCTCGTAGTAGGTGAACCGGTCGTGATAGCATATCGGTTCGAGGTTCTCGGTGCGACCGCTCGCCTGGTTGTCCATGGCGATGACCTCGTGACCGTCCGCGAGGAGTCGCTCACAGAGGTGGGACCCGAGAAAGCCCGCGCCCCCGGTGACGAGGACTCTACTCATCGCTGTCGGGCCCATCACCGATCCGCTGTGACCGGACCAGTTCCCGGACGGCCTCGTTCATCGCCCCGTCGTCGTGTTCGAGCGCCATCTCGACGTTCGCCCGCAGCCAACTTGGGATGTTCCCGATGTCGAAGCGATCGCCGCTGAGTTCGACTCCCCGTAACTCGGGTAGCTTCCGGAGCGCGTCGGTCAGCTGTAACTCGCCGCCCACGCCAGGCTCCGTCGCCGCGAGGTGGTCGAATATCTCCGGCGTCAACACGTACCGTCCCGTGATGGCGAGGTTCGACGGGGCCGCGTCCCGCGACGGCTTCTCGACGAGGTCGTCGATGGCGAAACAGGGCTCGTTCGTATCGGTCGCTGACACGTCCGCGACCCCGTAAGAGGGGACGTCGCTCCAGGGGACCCGTTCCAGGGAGACGACGGTCGACTCGTACTCCTCGGCGTAGCCGACCAGGTCCGCCGTACACGGGACCTCGCTCTCGACGATGGTGTCGCCCAGGAGCAGCGCGAACGGTTCGTCCCCGACGTGGTGGCGCGCGTACTGGACCGCGTCGCCCAGTCCGTCGCGCTCTTTCTGCCGAACGAAGTGAATGTCCGCGAGGTCTGCGATGCTCCGAACCCGCTCGAGTCGGTCCGTCTTGCCCGCTCGCTGGAGTTCGTCTTCCAGCTCGTAGGACTTGTCGAAGTGGCGTTCTATCGCCTCTTTCCCCCGTCCCGTGATGACGAGGATGTCGGTGATCCCCGCTTCGACCGCCTCCTCGACGACGTACTGGATGGTCGGCTTGTCCAGTACAGGCATCATCTCCTTGGGCTGGGCCTTCGTCACCGGGAGGAACCGCGTTCCGAATCCCGCCGCCGGGATGACTGCTTTCGTGACATCCATAGAACAGTACACTGATCGGGGCTCACCCTGATAGTTAATCGGCGCGAAACGGTGGCGAGGAGTCCGCGCTCGGCCGCCCGAAGTCGGTGGACCGAACTCGGCAGTCACATGCGGTCCAGCGGTTCTGAGGATGCGCTTCTCGATCGGGCTGTCACTCTCAGGCACTCCATACTAACGGCCACAGGGACCTACGGAGGTGACATGAATCCCGACGACGTCACGCTCGTGATCCCGTGCTACGACGTCGCGGACACGGTCGGTCGGACTCTCTCGTCGGTGGCCGCGCTCGACCCGGCGCCCGCCCGGGTTCTGTGTATCGACGACGGTAGCACCGACGGAACGAGGGCGGTCACCGAGTCCCGAGAGGGGGTCGAACTGGTCGAACACGAGGTAAACAGGGGTCTCGGCGCGACGCTGAACGACGCGCTGGACAGTGTCGAGACGCCCGGATTCGCGAAGGTGGACGCCGACGTCCTCGTCGAGCGCGACTGGCTCGGTAGGACGTGCGCGGCGATGGCCGAACGCGACGCCGCGGTGGTGCAGTGTCGCTTCGAGGAACAGGTGACGACCGCCGCCGACGAGTGGCGAGACAAGCACCCGAGTCCGGACTTCCCGGACGAACCGCGAATGAACGAACCGATCAACGGGGCGACGGTCCTCTGTCGGACCGACGCGCTCCGCGACGTCGGCGGCTGGGACGACCGGTTCGAGCGCGCATTCGACGACATCGACCTGTTCCTGCGACTCGTCGACGCCGGCTACCGGGTCTACTACACGCCGTCGGTCGTGACGACGCACATCAGGACCGACACGTGGCGGGAGGCTCTCCGGACCGCGTGGGCGTACCACTACGACCCGCGCGTCGGTCGGGGCGACCCCCGGCAGGCGTCCGACGCCCTGCTCCGACTGCCCGGAATTCTGGAGAGCGCGCGACAGTCGATCGTCTCTGACTTCCGGCGTCGGGACCTCGACATCCTCTGGATCAGCCTGCTCAGACCTTTCTACCACGTGACGTGGGACGTTCAGAGCGTCCGGCGGGCACGGCGATGACCGCGATAGACTACGCGGGGGTCACTCTCGACGGCGACGCCGACGCCCTCACGCCGGCGGTCCGCCGTGCGCTGCGGCAGGGCGAGTACGAGCGAGAGGAGACCGAATGCGTCGAACTCTACCTCGACCCCGAGGACGACGTCGTCGAACTCGGCGGAGGGATCGGCTACCTGGCCTGCTACGTCGACCAGCGACTGACCGACGACCGGACGCACGTTGTCGTCGAACCGAACGGTCGCTTGCTCTCGCTCGTCGAGCGCCACCGCGTTCTGAACGACGCGAGCTTCGAGACGGTGGCCGCGGCGTACGCGACCGACGGCCCGCTCGCCTCGCTGTCCGTCCCCGAGTCGTTCTGGGAGGCCAGCACGGTGTGGTCGGACCCGGGCGACCGGGTGGCACACGCCGCCACGGTCGACCTCGAGACGCTCCTCGACGCCTTCGGCCTCTCGGAGGTGGCCCTGATCGTCGACATCGAGGGCGGTGAACTCGCCCTCCTTGCGGACGAACTCGACGTGCTGGTCGAGCGCTGTCGGATCGTCATCGTCGAGTTTCACCACGAGGCCGCCCCCTACGAAACCGCCGAGGCCATCCGGTGGGCGAAAGCCCGGATCGACACGTCAGCGTTCGACCTGGTCGACGAAAAAGGGGCGGTCGCCGTCTACCGCGCCCCGGACGGATGACCGAACGGGGTCGCCCCCTCACCGAGGGTGCAGGTCCGGGTCTCCACGCGGCGTGGCGGGCTCAGGTCTCTCCGCTGCCGGCGAGCGAGACGTAGTTGCTGGCCCATCCCAGCGCCCGGAACCCGGGCCGCCCGAACAGCGACGCGAGGAATCGGGCCACGTACAGCGACCTGTTCTCCGGGGCGTAGTAGGCGGCGCGGCCGAACGCGGCGACGGCGCGCGGCGACCACGGGAACCGGTCGAGACGGACGCGCCCCTCCTGACTGTTGACGTGTGTCACCGCGGTCGCCCGACAGTCGGGGTGTCGGTCGTACAGGTCCGTGTGCTCCGCGAGGAGCTGCCGCTTGTTCCGGACGTTCGCGAGCGAGAAGCCGAGCGAGTCCACGCCCAGGCGTTTCTCGACGAGCGGCGCGTCCACGTAGTCGAACTCCGTCCGACGGGCCAGCCCGATCAGGAACGTGGTGTCGCCCGCCCCGTGGTGTCGGAGCGGCCGGACCCGTTCGAGTACGCTCCTGTCTATCAATAGCGACGACGTGAAACAGGGGGGCCACAGGTCGAACCGGAGCGCCGCGTCCAGCACGTCGCCGCGGGCCGCCGGGTCGGGCGAGAGCACGTCGCCACTCTCGTGGTAGCGGAGCCCGGAGTAGACGACCCCGGTCCCGTCGTCCAGCAACGGAACTTGCCTGTCCAGCTTATCCGGCCGGAGCAGGTCGTCGTCGTCGAGAAACTGGACGTACTCGCCGCTCGTCGCTTCCAGCCCGGCGTCGCGAGCGCGGTTCTCGCCCACGTTCTCCGGGAGGGGGACGTACTCGACCGCGTCGTACCGGTCGACGACCGGCTCGGCGTGGGCATCGCCGGAGTCGTCGACGACCACTACCTCGACTGGCTCGTACTCCTGGGCGAGCGCGCTGTCGACCGCCTCGGCGAGCAGATCGTTCCGGTAGAAGGTCGGCACGACGACCGAGACTGTTCCGGGACCGGATCCGACCATTGGCGACCGCTATCCACACTCGCCGAATAGTTATACAGGTTGTACGGGAGCACGGCGAGCCCTTACCGCCGCGGGAGGGGATTCGACCGACTCGGCGACCTGTCACCCGCGATGGACACCGCGACTCCCCGATCACGTTGAGCGCCGCTCGATCCCGTCGGCGAACCGACCGCTAGTCCTCGAATAACAAAGGTCGTCGAGGGCGTCCGGCAGGTGTGAATCCGGGAGCGCAGCGCACACCGCACGTGGACATGTCTCGCCGCCGGTCATGAGCGATGACCGCTCGACGGCCGAGACGTTCTCGACGGCGGAGAAACTCGCGGCGCTGCGCAACGTCGCGACGTATCGACCCGGGCGCACGGCTCTGATCGTCGTTCTGAGCATCGGGACGACAGTGCTGGAGGGGGTGGGCATCGGATTCTTGCTCCCGATCATCGAGTTCGCGCGCACCGGGGGCGATGTCGCCAGCGAGGGGAGCGCGCTCCTGATGGGGTTCGTTCGCGCGTACGAGTTCATCGGTATCCCGTTCACGCTGGAGACGCTGATCGCCGGCGTCGCGCTCGTCATGAGCGTCAGAGTCGCCGTCGGATTCTTCGTCACGTGGCTCAGCCTGCGGCTCAAACACCACTACGTTCGGGACCTCCAGACAGCGGCGTTCGAGCGGACACTCGCCGCGCGACTCGGCTACCTCGACGGCCACGGGTCGGACGAACTGCTCAACGAACTTGTGACGCGCGTCTACTACGCCGAGGCCATCGTCGGCGGCTTCCTGGGTCTCGTCCAGCAGGGCCTGCTCGTGGCGATGTATTTCGCCGTCGCGTTCTACCTCTCGCCGACGCTGGCCGCGGTCACCACGGCGCTGTTCGTCGTGCTCGCGGTCACGGTCCGGCTCCTGTCCGGCCCCGCGGAGGTGCTCGGCGACCGGGTCGCGACGGCCCACGAGCGGGTCCAGTCGACCGCACAGGCCGGCGTCCAGGGCGCTCGCGACGCGAAACTGTTCGGGATCCAGCCCGAACTCGGCGAGCGGTTCCGGGCGGACGTCGATAGCTACACCGACTCCACCGTCGCACTCGGTCGGAACCAGGCCGCTATCGAGAGCGCCTACCACCTCCTCGCGACTCTCATGGTGTTCGCGGTCCTCTACCTCGCGCTCGACGGGGCGGTGTTCACCCTCGGCGAACTGGGGGTGTTCACGTTCGTCGTCTACCGTCTCGCCCCGCAGCTCAACGGGCTCAACGGCCTCCTCTACCAGCTAGACGGGAGCCTGCCACACACCGCCCGGACCCACCGCTTTGTCGCCGCCCTCGACAGCAACGAGGAGCCGACCGCGCCCGTCGCGGCCGAACCCGTGCCAGACCGCGTCGGCCGGGTCGCCTTCGACTGCGTCTCGTTCGCGTACGACGACGATCCGGTCGTCCGCGATGTCTCGCTGTCCGTCGCGGCCGGCGAACTCGTCGCGCTCACCGGCCCCTCCGGCGCCGGCAAGTCGACTCTCGCCGCACTCCTCGCGAGGCTGTACGAACCGAACGAGGGGCAGATCCTGGCCGACGACACGCCAATTGACCGGTTCGACGTGACCGAGTGGCGCTCTCGGGTCGCCGTCGTGCCACAGGACCCGCACCTGTTCGACGAGACGCTGCGGTACAACCTCACGGTCGGCGCGCGAGGCGAGCGACGCCGCCCTCGAGCGGGCCTGCGAGGCCGCGCAGGTGACCGAGTTCGTCGACGACCTCACAGACGGTTACGACACCGAACTCGGAGACGACGGGGTCCGGCTCTCGGGTGGCCAGCGACAGCGGGTCGCCGTCGCGCGGGCGCTCCTCCTGGACGCCGATGTGCTCGTGTTCGACGAGGCGACGAGCGACCTTGACGCCGACCTGGAGCGACGCGTCTACGCTGCTATCGAGTCGCTCGACAGAACCTACGCGACCCTGGTGATTACCCATCAGCTCGCCGCAGTCACGGATGCCGACCGCATCTACACCATCGAGGACGGACGAGTGACGGAAGTCGGCGACCACCGAACGCTACTGGCCAACGGCGGCACGTACGCCGAACTGTTCGCTGCCCGCGGACCGTGATCGGGACCGGAAGGCGGTCAGGTCTGCTCTCGACGTGACAGCGCTAGTAGCGACCGCATTACAAGCACCGGAGGCCGGGAACTGGGAGCGATGCGAACCGATCCGCGCGTTCTCGTGACCGGATCGAGTGGCACTATCGGGACGGCGCTCGCCGAGCGACTCCTCGCCGAGGGGTGGGACGTGGTCGGCGCGGACCGCGTCCCGAACCGGTGGTCGTCGGTAGTCGACGCCCGGACCGTCGCGGTCGACCTGCGGGACCGCGCGGCGACCGACGCGCTTCCGGCGAACGTCGACGTCGTGGTCCACCTCGCGGCCAACGCCAGGGTCACGGACCTCATCGAGCGACCGGAGAAAGCCCGGGACAACCTCGAGACTACGGTCACCGCCCTGGAATACGCCCGGGAACGCGACGTCTCGGGCGTCGTGTTCGCCAGCAGCCGGGAGGTGTACGGCGACCAGTCGGGGACCGCCCGGGGCGAAGGCGACACCAGCATCGAAGACTGCAAGAACCCGTACGCGGCGAGCAAGGTCGGGGGTGAAGCGATGACCCGGTCCTACGCGCAGTGCTACGGACTTGACGCGACCGTCCTGCGGTTCTCGAACGTGTACGGCCGGTACGACGTCACCGACCGCGTCGTTCCGCTGTTTCTCGCACAGGCCGCGCGGGGCGAGGACCTCACCGTCTACGGTCGTGACAAGGTAGTCGACCTGACGTACATCGACGACCTCGTCGACGGTATTGTGCGGACGCTCGCCGACTTCGAAACGGCTGCGGGCGAGACGTTCAACCTGGGATCGGGAACCGGAACGTCGCTCCTCTCGCTCGCCGAGGCCGTCACCGACCGGTTCCCGACCGGGTCGGACGTACGGGTCGAACGGAACAGGACCGGCGAGGTCGAACGGTTCGTCGCGGACATCTCCAGGGCCCGTGCCGTCCTGGGGTACGAACCGACCCGCTCGCCGCTCGGCGGTCTCGACCGGGCGGTCGACTGGTATCGCGAGAACGACCTGCTCGGAGCGGTCGACCCGGGTGCAGTCCCCGACGGGAATCCACGCGGGGCCATCGAAACGAACTGACGGCCTGGCGACTTCGGGCTCGACGGCGACGCTTTCTCCGTGGCGCGTCCTGAACCGAGGGTCCGCCCGAATCCGGGAGTATCGACCCTATAACAATCTCACTGTGCGGTTCCTCTTCGGACAGAGACGATGTTTACGAACCAGTCGTCCCCGTCGAGAGACCCCGTGTCGGGAGACGTCTCGTGGCGCTCGCTCCCGGTCGACGAGGTGAGCGCATGAATCGGCCCGCCGCCGACGGCGCGACCGAATCCGCCCGCAACGTCGTGTTGGTCTGTCTCGACACCGTCCGAAAGAACGTGTTCGACGAGCTCGCCCCGCGACTCCGGGAGCTGTCCGACGTTTCGGTCCCGCAGTGTCGGGCGACGTCGAACTGGAGCGCGCCCAGCCACGCTGGGATGTTTACCGGCCGCCTGCCCCACCAGCACGGCGTTCACGCCGGGTCACCGTCGTTCTCGGAGCTCGCGGTTCCGACGGTCCTCGACGACATGCCGGACCACGCCACGTTCGGGGTCAGCGCCAACCCCTACGCGAATTCGACCTACGGCTTCGACGCCTTCTTCGACGAGTTCGTCGACGTCGACGACTACTCGCGCTACCCGGACGGACTCGACGTGCGTGAGTTCGTCGACGGGTCGGGCGACCCCTCGTACCTCTCGTTCCTGCGGGCGTCGCTGGGTCACGACCGGCGGCTCGAGAGCCTCGCGAACGGTGTCCTGTCCGTGACAACGCGGCTCTCGGAACCGCTCCCGGTCCCGCGGCTGTTCGACCACGGCGCGAAGGTCGTCCGTCGCGAGACGGTCCGCGCCGCCGAGGACCTCCCGGAACCCTTTTTCGGGTTCCTGAATTTTATGGACGCCCACACCCCCCTCCAGCACGTCAGGGGGTTCGACCGGGACCTGCACGACGTCCCGAACACCTGGATGTGTACCACCGACCGGTACAACCCCTGGGACGTCGTCGAGGACCTGGAGGGACACGAACAGTACCTCGAGTACCGCCGCGCGCTCTACGCCGCTGCGGTCGATTACCTCGACCGGCAAGTCGCGGCGCTGATCGAGGACGTCCGGGCCGCGACTGACCGCGAGACGACGTTCCTCGTCACCGCCGACCACGGCGAGAACCTCGGCACGCCCGAGGACCGGAACCTCGTGATGCACAAGGGCAGTCTCACAGAGGGGCTGCTCCACGTGCCGTTCTGTGTCGTCGGCGCGCCGGGGCCCCCCGACGCGTTCGACCGGGCGGCGCGGGACGACGACCGGCCCTACCTCTCACATCTCGCGCTGCCGGCGGTGATCCGGGCCGCTGCGGCCGGCGACCCGCTCCCGACGGCGGCGTTCACCCGGCGCGCGCCGGCCGAGGTGGTCGGGCTGAACGGACTCACCGACGCGAGCGAGATCGACGACTACGAGCGGTGGGACCGGATGATCCGGGCGGCCTACGACGGGTCGACGAAGGTCGTCTGGGACAGCCTCGGCGCGGTCGACGAGTACCGGATCGACTTCGATACGCCGAGCGTCGACCGTCACGTCGGGGAACCGGACGCGCCGCCGCCGTGGGCGACCGACCTGTTCGACGTCGGGATCGACGAGTACAAGGCCGGAGTGTCGGCGGGTGACGCGGCGGTCGACGACGCGACCCGCGACCGTCTCCGGGACCTCGGATACGTATGAGTGGCGCGGTTCGGTCCCTCGTGAGCCGGGCCGCAGGCGTGCGAATGGTCGACCCCGCTGCGGTCGGCGAGCGACCGGAGACGACCGTCCTCGTCCTCGACGGGGACTACGACAATGCGGTCCACGTCGCGACAGAACTCAAACAGGACCTGGACGTCACAGTCGTCGGGGCCGGGACGAGCGGTCACAGTCGGCTGTTGCGGTCGCGGTACTGTGACCTGGGCGTCACGGTCCCGCCACCGGGGTCCGACGGGTACGGGACCGCGATTCGGGACCTCGTGAGGGCGGTCCGCCCGGACGCGGTCGTCCCGGTCGGCTACGACTCGACCGCCGCGGTCGTCACCTCGCGCGAGGAGCTTCCCGAGGGGACCGCCTGTGCGCTCCCCGACCCGGACGCGTTCGCGGTCGCGCGGGACAAGCGCCGCACGCTCGCGCTCGGCGCGGACCTCGGGATTCCGGTCCCTCGCGACCACACGCAAGCGGTCCGGGCGGCCGACCGCGCCGGGCGGCCGGCCGACGCGCTCGACGGGGTCGACTTCCCGCTTTTCCTGAAAGCGAGCGTGGAGACGGGGCGAGCGGATACGGCCGTGGTCACCGCGCCGGGGGAGTTCTGGGAGCGCTACGACTGGTTGCACCGGGCGTCGGGCACGGACGTGCTGGTCCAGGAGTACGTGGACGGTAACGCCCACACGTACGCGTGCGGACTCCTGCTGGTCGATGGGGCGGTCGAACTCCTCGCGAGCCACGAGGAGACCCGGTCCGTCCCCCGCAGAGGCGGCAGCGGGACGCGGTTGCGTCTGTTCCGCCAGCCGCGTCTAGAGGCGCTCTCGATACAGTTGCTCCAGGAACTCGACTGGACCGGCGTCGCGCTCGTCGAGTTCACGCGTCGCCGGGACGGAACCTACGTCCTGATGGAGATCAACCCGAAGTTCTGGGCCTCCTACGCGCTCGCGAGCCAGTGTGGCTACCGGTTTGCGTCCACGATGGTGGCACGAGCGCTGGACAAGACTCCCGTCCCGCGAGGGCGACCCGAACAGTACGGCGAACGGGTGTTTCCGCTCAGGGAGCTCGCCCACTGGTACGAACACAGATCGGAGGAGTCACTCGCGGAGTGTCTCGGAGCGATGCTCTGGCCGCCCGCCCATCCCGACCTCAACCTGACCGACCCCGCGGCGGCGCTGACGGCACCGGCCGAACCCGGAGGTGACGACGGTGACCGCTGAGAGCGGGCGCGAGCGCGTGCCGGGCGACGGCTCGGGGACCGACCGGGCGTCCGGGTCCGGGACGGGGACGGGAGGCGAAACCGGACTGCACGGTCCCCAGCGGGCGGTGGCGGCGACCTATCGCGACGCGCTGACCTACGCGCGGGAACGAGAGTACCGGGGCTGGGATTACTGCGACGGGATGAGCAGTCGCGTCCGCCGAGCGCTGCCGTTCGAGACGCGCGTCACGAACCTACTGTTCCAGGAGGGGATCAAGCGCTGTCCGGTCAACGTCCGGCCGTACCTGCTCGTCGAGCAGCGACGGAACTACGCCGGGGCGGGACTGTTTGCGATGGCGAACGCCGACGCTCACCGGCTGACGCGACGGGTCGGCCGGGACGTTCTCGGCGACGTCGACTACGCCGGCGAGGCGACCGCGCTCGCGGACTGGCTCGTCGACAACCGGTGTCGGGGATACAGCGGCTTCTGCGGCTCTCACAGACACCAGATTCAGCACCTCGACTACCGCAGCGACGCGACCGACCCGTCGATCGTCTCGACGGTGTTCCCCGCCGAGGCGCTGCTGAGCGTGGCGGCGCTCGATACGGACCACGAGTCGAACACCGCCGCCGACTACGCCGCGCTCGCGCGGAGCGCGGCCGATTTCGTCGTCGAAGACCTGAACTATCGGCCGGTCGACGGCGGCGCGCGGATCGATTACAACGTCCACGGGTCCGGCGACCACTACACGATAAACGGCGGCGCACTGGCGGCCCGATTGTTTCTCGCCCTCCACGAGCGGTTCGGGGACGCCGTCTACCGCGAGCGGGCGACCGAACTGCTCGATTACATCGCGACGCTCCAGACCGACGGCGGTGGATGGACCTACCGCCACCCGCCGTCGGCGTCGCACCTGTCGATGGACAACTTCCACAACGGGTTCGTGATCGAGTCGTTTCTCCGGTACGCCGACGCCATCGACGCGGACCGGTACGCCGAGACCACCGACCGGGCGCTCGCGTTCTATCGGGAGGAACTGTTCGAACCGGATGGGGCGCCCAACCACGACGAATCGAGTCGGTATCCGCGAGACGTCCACGACGTCGCGGAGGGTCTGATACTGTTCGGGGCGACCGGCCGGTACGAGATCGCGCGGCGAGTCTTCGACTGGGGGGTCGAACACCTCTCGGACGGCGAGGGTCGGTTCTACCACCGCCGGGACCGCTGGTACACGCGGCGATACACGCTGATGCGGTGGTCCCAGGCGTGGATGAGCTACGCGCTCGGTTCCCTGCTGGTGGACTGGACGGACGGATACTGACTGCCGCCGGTCGGTCCGGGATCGCGCCGACCACGGTTTCGGCCCCTCGCTACACCGGTTCCGGTCCGACGGACCGCCGCGTGTCTCCTTCCGACCGAGCGCCCGTGGTCGGGCGGTGCTCGCGAGAGGCCCTCACCGCGGACGACCCGGTAACCAGCCCGTAACCGTTCGTCGAGCGAGACACTGATAGTGATTGTTGTGGCCATTTACCGGCACGCGCCGACACCCGGGTCGGCGCAATCCGGAACCGATCTCCAATAATCACTATGACTCCGGTCGAAACGGGCCCTGATACGCATATATATATATTATATTCTAACTATGTATATTTATTTGATAAAATACGGCCAGGTAGGCGGAACAGAAAACACGATCGGCTTCCAGCTCCAATACCGTCTCGAGTTATCCCGTGATATTTCTGTGTGTCTCTCCATATATTCGGACTGACTTCGACATTAGTTCTTTTTATAGTGATATAATTCAAATACAACCGAAATTCATAGACGAATGTCCGAAGCGAACTCACACAGGTAAAAATATTCGTGAAAGAGGGCCGACTCTCTAATAGTACGAAAAACTATCTTATACAAAAATACTAAGAATTATGTTATAATGTTCGCGTCGCACGGTACGAGGTTCGGCCGTGGGCGAGGCCCGTCACGGGGTTACGACTCCGTGGCGCGCCCGCGCTCGGTTGCGATGGGACGGAGCCGTCGCGAAGCGACGCGTCGGTGCTATTCGGCCCGTATCAACCGACTTCCGCCGATAGGAGACGCCTTACAATGACGGTCGTAGCCGAATCGGTAGCTAATGACGACACAGGTGAGGGTGTCGGGTCGTCCCGGCCTGGAGCGGACCCGCGGTGGCGACTGTCCTCTTGCCGTGAACGACCTCTGGCGGACTCCAGGGACGGAACCGCACACGGGCACCGGGGGAACCACCTCGCTCGGCCAAGGCGGCCGAGACGGGGTCGGAGGCACGTAGTATGTACCGGGGCCACCGCGTCGGAGTCGTCGTGCCGGTGTACAACGAGGCGGCGTTCGTGGGCGACGTCATCGACGGTCTGCCCGCGTACGTCGACGCCGTCTATCCCATCGACGACTGCTCCACCGACGGCTCCTGGGCCGTGATACTCGAACGCGCCGTCCGTGCCGGCGCCGACGGATTCGCCCACGAACGGGCTCCCGACACGGTCGGCGACCCGCCTCGAGACGACCCCGTTCCCGACCCCGTCCCCGCGGCCCGTCTGGGCGGTCCGGTCGAGGGTGACGAGCGGACTCCGACGTCGGACGGCGGGACCGACACGGGGCCGCGCGTCGTCCCGATCCGCCACGACACCAACCGCGGGCGCGGCGGCGCGGTCAAGACCGGCTACCGGGCGGCGCTCGAGGACGGCCTGGACGTCGTCGCGGTCCTCGATGGGGACGGACAGATGGACCCGACCGAACTGCACCTGCTCCTCGACCCGATCGTTTCGGGGACCGCCGACTACGCGAAGGGCAACCGGCTCAGCGACCCCGACGACCGCGGAGAGATGTCCGGCTGGCGGCTGTTCGGCAACGCTCTCCTGACGCTTTTGACGCGCGTCGCCAGCGGCTACTGGGGGATGTCGGATCCGCAGAACGGTTACACCGCCGTCTCGCGGGACGCGCTCAGGGACCTCTCGTTCGACCGGATCTACGAGGACTACGGCTTTCTCAACGACGTGCTGGTCCAGTTGAACGTCGCCGGGGCGCGCGTGGCCGACGTCCAGATGCGGGCGCGCTACGGCGAGGAGGAGAGCGGTATCCAGTACCGGTCGTTCGTGCCGCGGCTCTCGTGGCTGCTCGCTCGCCGGTTCGTCTGGCGACTCCGCGTCGCCGGCACGTCCTCTCCGCGACCGGTCGCGCCGCTGTACGGACTGGCCGCGCTCGCCGCCGTCGGCGGGGTCGGCGGGTCGTTCCTCTCGCTCGGCGGCGGGACGGGCCATGCGGTACCCGTCGCGCTGACCGCTCTCGCGGGCACCGTGGTGCTGACCGCGTTCGCGGTGGCCGTCGACGCGCACAACAACAGCCCGCTCGTTTCTCGACCCGACGTCGACCGGTCACCAGAATGACGCCCGATCGACCAGCCCCGACCGACGAGGACACGTCGCCGAACCTCCGTTCCGGAGCCCACCGCGAGTCCGTCGACGAACCGTGGGTTCCCGACGGCCACTCGTTCGCGCTCTGTCTCACTCACGACCTCGACCGCCCGTACAAGGGGTTTCGCGGTCTCTACTACGCGCTCGACGAGCGACCCGGCTACCACCTCCGGACGCTCGCGAGCGACGAGAACCCCTACTGGCAGTTCGAGTCGATCATGGCACTCGAAGACGACCTGGGGGTGCGGTCGGCGTGGTACGTCCTCGACCAGCCCCACCTGCTGCGCGACCTCCCCGTCCGCGAGTGGGTCGACCCCGAGCGCTGGGTGCAGTTCCTCGGGCGCTACGACGTGGCGAGCGACCCCATCGCCGACGCCCTCCGGACACTCGACGCCGGCGGGTGGGAGGTCGGTCTCCACGGGTCGATCCCCGCACACACCGACGCCGACCGGCTCCGCGCCGAGAAAGAACGGATCGAGAGCGTCCTCGGCCACGAGATCCGGGGCGTGCGACAGCACTACCTCCGCCTCGAGGGCGAGCGGACCTGGCGGTCGCAGGCCGGCATCGGGCTCGCCTACGACGCCAGTCTCGGGTCGAGTTCGACCGTCGGCTTCGACCACGGCTACCGGCCCGTTCGGCCGTTCGACGACGAGTTCGTCGTCTTCCCGCTGACCGCGATGGAGCAGGCGATTCCCGGTGTCGGCGACGACGACCGCGCCTGGCGGACCTGCGAGCGCCTGCTCGACGCGGCCGCCGCCAACGACGCGGTGATGAGCGTCCTCTGGCACCCGCGGTATTTCAACGAAGCCGAGTTCCCAGGCTACCGCTCGCTGTATCGGCGGCTCGTCGAGCGCGCTCTGGAGATGGGCGCCTGGGTCGGGCCCCCAGGTCGCCTCTACGACCGCGTTCACGGCGAGAATCAGTCTCCCGGAACTACGCGAGCGCCTCGGTGAGCAACTCGGCGATCCGGCCGGCTGCGTCGCCGTCGCCGTAGGGCTGTGGGTCGTCGTCTGGCAGCGTCGGGTCGGCCAGCGCCGCCGCGATGGCATCGGCGTCGGCGCCCACGAGTTCGTTCTTCCCGGCCGCGACGGTCTCGACCCACTCGGTCTCCTCGCGGAGCGTGACACAGGGTGTATCCAGGAAGTAGGCCTCTTTCTGGACGCCGCCGGAGTCGGTCGCGACGGCGCGGGCCCCGTCCAGCAGGGCGACGAAGTCGAGGTAGCCGACCGGGTCGACGAGTTCGAGCGCGGCCGCCGCGCGCTCGCGGAGGTCGTAGGCCGCGAGGCGGTCGGCGGTGCGGGGATGGAGCGGGACGACGACCCGGTCTTCGACGGCGGCGAGTCCGTCGAGGGTGCTCGCCAGCCGTTCGGGGTCGTCGGTGTTGCGCGCCCGGTGGACCGTCGCGAGGACGTACTCGCCGGGGTCGATCCGGAGGTCCTCGTGGACGGTCGAGGTCTGGCGGGCCGCGTCGCTCGCCCACCCCATCGCGTCGTACATCACGTCGCCCGTCTGGTGGGTGCGGGTACCGAGCCCCTCGGCCTGCAAATTCCTGACGGCGGCGTCGGTCGGCGCGAACAGCAGTTCGGAGACGTGGTCGGTGACGATCCGGTTTATCTCCTCGGGCATCCGTCGGTCACCGCTTCGCAGGCCCGCCTCGACGTGGGCGACCGGGACGTTAGCCTTCGCGCCGACCAGCGCCGCCCCGAGCGTCGAGTTCGTGTCGCCGTACACCAGGAGTACGTCCGGGTCCTCGCGCTCGACGACGGCCTCGAGACGGGTCAACACCCCTGCGGTCTGCTCGGCGTGGCTCCCGGAGCCGACCCCGAGGTTTTCGGCGGGTTCCGGCACGTCGAGTTCCTCGAAGAAGACGTCCGAGAGCTCCTCGTCGTAGTGCTGGCCGGTGTGGACGAGCGTCTCGTCGTGGCGGCCCGCGAGCGCCCGCGAGACGGGGAAGGCCTTGACGAACTGCGGGCGCGCGCCGACGACCGAGAGGACGCGGAGCCCGCCGTCGGGGGCAGTCATTGCACCACCTCGTAATCGGCGAGCGCGTCCGCGACCCGGTCGATATCGCCGTCGGTGAGGCCGGGGTGGACCGGCACGGAGAGCACGCGCTCGGCGGCCTGTTCGGCGACCGGACAGTCCGCGTCCACGCCGTCGTAGGCGGGCTGTTCGTGGATCGGCGTCGGGTAGTAGACGCCGGTGTCGATCCCCCGGTCGTCGAGGTGAGCCGCCAGGCGGTCGCGGTCCGGCGCCGTCACGGTGTACTGGTGGTAGGCGTGGGTGCGGTCGTCGGGGTCGGGCGGCGTCCGGAGCTCCGAGTCGGCGAGCGCCTCCGAGAGGCGGGCGGCGGCGTCGCGGCGGGCGCGGACGAACGGACCCAGTCGCTTGAGCTGGACGCGACCGATCGCGGCGGCGACGTTTGTCAGCCGGAAGTTGTGACCGAGTTCGACGTGGCGGTAGTTCCCGTCGCGGCCGTGGTTGACGAAGCGGGCGGCGCGGTCGGCCACGTCCGCGCGGTCGGTCACGACCATCCCGCCCTCGCCCGTGGTCATGTTCTTGGTCGGATAGAACGAGAAGGCCGCGGCGTCGCCGAACTGCCCCACGCGGTCGCCGTCGATCTCGGCGCCGTGGGCCTGCGCTGCGTCCTCGATTAGAGCCGCGTCGTGCTCGTCGGCGATGGCAGCGAGTTCGTCCATCTCGGCGGGCAGCCCGTAGAGGTGGACCGGGAGGACGGCGTCGACCTCGCCCTCCGCCCGGATGACGTCGCGGACGGCGGCGGGGTCGAGGTTGTACGTCTCGGGGTCGACGTCGGCGAAGACGGGGCGTGCGCCACAGAAGCGGACGGCGTTGGCGGTGGCGACGAAGGAAAACGGCGTCGTGACGACGACGTCGCCCTCGCCGATCCCGCAGGCGACCAGCGCCGCGTGGAGCGCGGTCGTGCCGTTGGAAGTCGCGACGGCCCGGTCGGTGTGGCAGTAGGTCGCGAACTCGTCTTCGAACGCGCGGACCACCTCGCCGTCGGCCAGCGCGCCGCTGTGGAGCACCTCGGCGACGCGCTCGGCCTCGCGCTCACCCACGGCCGGGTCGGCGATGGGGACTCGCGAGTCCTCGTCGAGCGAACTCATGGGAGGTCGTTCCCTCCGCGGAGTCGCTCGGGCAGCGGTTCGTGGCGCGCGGGGACGCCGACGGCGACGGTCTCCGGCGGGACGTCCTCGGCGACGAGCGCGCCCGCGGCGACGAAGGCGTTCTCGCCGACGGTCAGTCCCGGGAGGAGGGTCGCGTTCGCGCCGACCGAGGCGCCGGACTCGACGGTGACGCCGTCGATTTCGCTCCCCTCGCGCACCGGATAGGGGTCGTTCGTGACGACAGCGTGCGGGCCGACGAAGACGTCGTCGCCGACGACGGTGTCCGGCGGGAGGTACGCGCCGGTCTGGATGCTGACCCGCGACCCGACGGTCACGTCGCCGTCGACGGTCGCGTGGGTGCCGACCAGCACGTCGTCGCCGAAGGTACAGTCGGCGAGGACGACCGCCTGGTGGCCGGTGGTGAACCGGTCGCCGGCGGTCACGTCCGCGTAGATGATCGTCCCCCCGCGGACCGTCGCGTCGTCGCCCAGCCGCGTGACCCCGCTGCCGTCGCCGTGCGGTTTGCCGACCGTCGCCGTCTCGGCGATCTCGGGGTCGCGCCCCGTCTCGACCGCTGTGCGTGCGTGCTCGCTCATGTCACGGGTCGGGCAACAGCGGCGCTCCCCTTTGTTATGGATCGCCTGCAGTTCCGCGGGGGTATGCCCGCAAGGCCGTCCGTCACCGGGGTATCGACCCGGTCCGAGTCCGCGATGCGTGTGTCGGAGGGGCGCGGTCGTCGAGAAACGGTCCGGCCGCTCGGCGGACCAAGCCGGGCCCGGCGGGGCGTCGCGTTTGCGGTGTCGTTACTCGCGCAGGGACTGTTCCATCGCGAGTTCGAGGTAGGGAACGACCATCTCCGTGGCGTCAGTGGCCGCGACCGTCTTGTCGGTCGCGTCGTAGTCGACGAGACCCGCGTCGTGGAGTTTCGGGAGATTCGAGTGGACGAGTCGGGCGGCGATCCGGTTGCGGAACTCCCCGGTCGTGAGCCCCGCGGGCGTTCCGCCCTCGTCGACCACGTACTCCACGAGGTCCGCGTACGGGACCGGGCCGTCGCTACGGATCACGTAAGTCAGGATGTAGCGGTTCCCCGGCCGCGAGAGCAACTCGAAGAGCTCGTCGATCGAGATCGAGCTGGCACCGTCTGTCCCGTCGGTTGCGGGGCCGTTCGGCTCGGGCTGTCGGTCTTTCTGTGTCTCCTGGTCCGGCACGGACGCGGCGTTGTCGGCCCCCTCGGTGTTCTCCACGTCGGGTCCCTCAGCGCCCTCCACGTCGGGACGGTCGTCACTCGACAGTCGCTCCCCGGAGCGTGTTGGCTCCATAGGTTTCTCTTTTCGCTGGACTGTTAAATATGTGTGCCCCATTCTCATCCGGAGGATGTCCGTAACCCCTCATTACCGGGGTGAGAGCGCTGTTTCGGCCGTCATTTCTCGTGGTAGGGCCGGCGAGAACTCCCGGTCTCGCACGGAGCGTCGAAACCTCTTTACGTGGTACAGGACTCGTAGGGAGTACAGCGGAGATGGGACGCAACTGGGTCCTGAACACTACGTCTACGTGACCGCGTGGTCCCAGCTTTACGAGTACTCGACGCGCGCTCGTCGCGTATCCCGCAACAGATCCGCACGCAACCATGACCACAGATTGGGACGACGTCAGCTTCGTCATCAGTTCGCGGTACCGGGTCGTAGTGCTCAAACGACTGGCCGAGGGGCCCTCGACTCCTTCACAGATCGCCTCGGACGCAGACGTCGGGATCGCGCACGTCTCGCGGGCGCTCCAGCGACTCCGCAAGCGCGACCTCGTCGACCTGCTCGTCTCCGACGACCGGAAGAAAGGCCGCGTCTACGGCCTCACCGAGACCGGCAGTGACGTCTGGGACAAGATCGAAGCCGAGAACATGATCTGAGGAGTCCAGCACCACCGACTGGCCGTCCTGGCGGCCGCGTTCTGGACCGCCCGCGTTCCGCCGCTCGTGGCCGAGTGTGCAGTCTGCGGAGTCGGGCTCCGCCGCTCGTGGCCGAGTGTTCTGTTTGCGCCCTTCCGTGTACCGCTCCCGAGTCACCCTCGAACTACTGTGCCCACTCCGCGTCACGACCCGGACTCGCCACTCCGGTAGGATCCTCCAAACTCGACCTAGTGGATCCTTACTGCTTTGATCGCCCGTTTCAACTGGCGGTGTCCGGACCGGCCAGGCCCGCATAGCTTTACAGACCTATGCCTGTAATTTACATCTGTTAATCACTCGTTACTGGCGCTCCTCGCGGGTCACGCGGTGGGGACTGTGCGGGTCGTGTCAGGCCGATCGATCTCGACTTGAAGTTACCCTGTGACGGGGGGATGGGGTATACGCTCTCTGCATCGCCTGTAGGTCGTATATTACAATAGCCGAGCGTTACGGGGTAGAGACAGATGACCGAACATCTATCTGAGGAGGAACTCGAACGTATCGCACGCTTCGCCGCGACGCCGGCGTACGAACGCGAACCGGAACAGTTGCTCCCGGAAGACGAGCGTCCCGAGGACGAAGACGGGGTCGAGGCTCCGCGAACTGAGCGGTAGACACGATCGCCGACGACGTCTTTTCTCAGGGCTCGCTTCCAGCTCGTCGCTGGATTCGTTCTGGTTCGTCGCTGGACCCGATCACCGGGACACTCACGCTCACGGAGTGGAGACACACGAGGACGACCGTCACGTACGTCTGCGGAGGTCGTCGGGCGCCTGCCGCTGGTACATCGCGCGCACGATCAGGTGGGCGCCGACGCTGAGCAGGAGTCCGGAGACGATGACGATCCCGAGACCGGTCTCCGACAGCGAGTCGAACACCCAGACGTCGAACGTAGTGAGCGCGACAAGGACGCTGCCGAGGACGACGAACGGCAGGTAGAGATACGGCCACGGGAACGATGGCTCCTCGGTGTCGAGATAGCGGTCGACGTCGGCGGCGGCGTCGGTGAGCTCGACGATGCCGGTGTCCTGGTCGTACTCGACAAGGCCGGCGTCCTCGAGTTTGGGGACGTGGGTCTGATACAGTGAGACGTAGACGCGCTTTCGCTGCTGCTTGGTCAGCTCCTCGACTGTCGTGTCGTTCTCCCAGGCAGCGACCCGTTCGGCCAGGTCCGTCATCTCGATCGTCTCCTCGCTGGTCCGGAGCAGATAGAGGACGTACCGCCGTCTCGCGCTGCTCAGGATGTCGAAGACGACGTCCTGGGTCAGCGACCCGTCTTCCGTTGACATCTCCCATCAGCTCCCACACTGAGTTGTGCGTGTGGTGATACGACGGGTGGATACCCCGCTGTCGTGATTCGGCACACCTGGTCTGTCCAATGGGTTTCACTTTGTTACGAACCAGTTACTGCGAGGGCCAGAGACTCACACCGCTTCTCGCGGATCGACGCAGCTAACGGGCTGAAAGTCGGAATATACCGGGTTTCAGTCGACGGACTGTGACTGGTAATACACAGCTACCCACCAAAAGAAACGAATAACAAAGCCGGGATCGGGCCGTATCACCGGACGAGCTATGAGAAATCGATGGGTACCAGCGCTGACCACAGTCGTCCGACAGGACGGGCGAGGTGGTGTGTGATGACCGACCGCGTGCGGACGGGCGTCGTCGGTGTCGGGAGTATGGGTCGTCACCACGCTCGGGTCTACAGCGAACTCCCGGGCGTCGAACTGGTCGGTGTCGCGGACCTCGACCGCGAGCGCGCCGCCGAGGTAGCCGCGGCGTTCGACACGCGCGTCCGCGACCAGGACGAACTGCTCTCGGTGGCCGACGCGGTCTCGATCGTGGTTCCGACCCGCCACCACGAGGCGGTCGCGCGGTCGGCCATCGACGCCGGCACCCACCTCCTCGTCGAGAAACCGTTCGTCGATGACACCGAGGCGGGCCGCGAGATAATCGGGGCCGCGCGAGCGAGCGACCTCGTCCTCCAGGTCGGTCACGTCGAGCGGTTCAACCCCGCCGTCCAGTCCCTCGAAGACGTCGTCGCCGAGGTGGACCCGATCGCCTTCGCCGCGCGGCGCCAGGGGCCGCCCGTCGACCGCGACACGAGCGACAGCGTCGTCTTCGACCTGATGATCCACGACATCGACATCGTCTGCTCGCTGGCCGACGCGCCGGTGTCGAGCGTGACGGCCGCCGGCATCCGCGACGGCGGGCACGTCCTCGCGCAACTCACCTTCGACGACGGCACCGCGGCGGCGCTGACCGCCAGCCGGGTCACCCAGCGGCGGATCCGTGACCTGTCGGTGACCGCCGAGGACTGCCACGTCGAGGTCGACTACGTCGACCAGTCGGTCCGGATCCACCGCCACTCGCTGCCCGAGTACGTCGCGACCGACGGCGACGTCCGCTATCGCCACGAGAGCGTCATCGAGCGGCCGACCGTCGAGACCGGCGAACCGCTGAAAAACGAACTCTCCTCGTTCGCCGACGCCGTCCGGACCGGCGAACAACCACAGACGACAGGCGCCGACGGGCTCAGGGCCGTCGAACTCGCGACGGAGGTCGAGCGTGCGCTGGAGCGCAGCGCCGACCCGGAGACGCCGGCGGTGGTCTACCCGTGAGCGAACAGCGGTCGCGTCCACCGGCGCTCTACGGCGGCGAGCGCTCTCCGGCCGACCGGCGACGCGCCTTTACCGCCGGCGAGGTTCCCGTCGCCGTCTACGGCCTCGGGAAGATGGGCCTCCCGCTCGCCGCGGTGTACGCCGACGTCTCGGGTGCGGTCACCGGCGTCGACGTCGACCCGGACGTGATCGCGGCCGTCGCGGCCGGCGACTGCCCCGTCGACGGCGAGCCCGGCCTCCCCGCGGCCGTCTCGGACCTGGTCGCCGAGGGCGCGCTCGACGCGACCACCGACGGGACCCGCGCGGCGGCCGACGCGCGTGTCCACGTCGTCATCGTCCCCACCGTCGTCGACGACGGCGAGGTGGACCTCTCGACGCTCGAAGCCGCCGTCCGGACTATCGGCGCCGGACTCGACCCGGGCGACCTCGTCGTCGTCGAGTCCACCGTCCCGCCACGGACCTGCCGGGACCGGGTCGCCCCCTGGCTCGAGGCCGAAAGCGGACTCACCGTCGGCGAGTTCGGCCTCGCGTTCTGTCCCGAACGGACGATGAGCGGTCGCGCGCTCGAGGACATCACCGGGGCGTACCCGAAAGTCGTCGGCGGCGTCGACGCCGAGAGTCGGGACGCCGCCGAACTGATCTACGGGGAGATCACCGACAACGAGGTGATCCCGGTAGCCGACGCGACGACCGCGGAGTGCGTGAAAGTGTTCGAGGGGGTGTATCGCGACGTCAACATCGCGCTGGCCAACGAACTCGCGCGGCTGGCCGACGAGCTCGCTGTCGACGTCACCGACGCCATCGAGGTGGCCAACACTCAGCCGTTCTGTGACATCCACGACCCCGGGCCCGGCGTCGGCGGCCACTGCATCCCCTACTACCCCTACTTCCTCATCTCGGAGTTCGACGGACCGACGCCGCTCATGCGGACCGCCCGCCGAGTCAACGACGCGATGCCGCGGTTCACTGTCGAGAAGACTGCGGCCGAACTCGCGGACGCCGGCCGCAACCTCGCCGGCAGCACCGTCGTCGTGCTGGGACTGACCTACCGGCCGGGCGTCGACGAGACGCGCGCCTCACCGGGAATCGACGTCGCCGAGCAACTCCGGGACCGGGACGCGGACGTCTACGCCGTGGACCCGGTCTGTACGACGCCGCCGCCCGACGGTGTGGGCCGACTCGAACTGGCCGAGGTGGCCGACGTCGACCCCGACGCGGTCGTGCTGGTCACGGCTCACGAGGCCTTCGAGTCGCTGGAGTGGGACGCGCTCGGTGACGCGGTGGTCGTCGACGGCCGGCGCGCGCTGTCCGTCGACGACAGCGTGCGCTCCGTCTACGCTATCGGTGACGGGTCGGGGACGAACAGATAGAACGGCCTTCGGGCGTCTTCTCAGTATTCGGAGCGGTCGCGCACGAGTATCTCGCCCGACGCGTGGACCGTAATCTCGTGGCCGGCGAGTTCGAAAATCACGCGACCGGGTCCCTCGTTGTCTGTGAACAGGCTGTCGAGCGCGTCCGGGTCGACGACGTCGTACAGCGGCTGTCGAATGTCGACCGGCGAGACACCGTTCGCTTCCGCCAGCGCCTCGACCACGCTGACGCTGATCGAACCGTGCCCGTCGTGGGCCGTCCGATGAACCACGACGTCTCGACGTCCGAACCTATCGCCTTCTCTACTGTTCGTGTTCCCCTCACTCATTTCGATTCACCGTCTCCCACCTTCGTCGGATCGATGTCTCCCATCTCGATAGGCAGTGCAAATTCCAGCCATAAAATATTCTTCGGTTCGTCGTTATAGAACCGCGCGCCGCCGGTCTCGCCTTCCGAGGAATTACCATAAACTAAATTATGTTTGTTGTTGTGATTATCCGAGATAAATGTGACTACCGATCCTCCAGTTTATAAACCGGTGTCCACCTCTCAGAGAGAGATATTCACTCGCGACTGAAAAAGTAATTAATGAATATTTCGGAAACCGATATTTACACTTCCTTCAGTGACTGTTCAATCAGGAAATATTAAGTGGTGCCGACTTCTGTACCCAGGTGGCGCAATACACTCTGTGGAGGGGTCTCCAGCGCCGGGGTACGGACCGATGACGAGATATCAATCACACCTACCGACCGAGAATCAGGCGATAAGTACCGATTTCCGGCGGTCGCGACCGCCGATTCGAGCCAGCGATGAGTAGTAGCTCGCGCGCGCGACGGGGGGAGTCGCCGTCCGGACAGACGACCCGGCGGTTCGCCGAGTGGGGTGACCGCTGATGTCGTCGAAGCCACACCAGTCGGTGACGCCCGACGGACTCGCCGGGAACCGATCGGACGCGAGCGACGATTCACAGTCGGAAGACGGCGCCGAGGAGTCGGACCAGGCGGTTGCTGAGCTGTCGCTCGACCATATATTCGAAATCCTGAAAAACGAACGCCGGCGGACCGTCCTGCACTACCTCGCCGACAACGAGGGGCCGGTTTCGCTGGGCCAACTCGCCGAGCACGTCGCCGCAGTCGAGAACGACACCACTGTCGCTCGGGTCACGTCGAAAGAGCGCAAGTGCGTCTACGTCGGCCTCTATCAGTGCCATCTGCCGAAGATGGACGATATGGACATCGTCTCGTTCAACCAGAACCGGGGAAAGATCGAGGTCGGCCCCAACGCCCACGCGTTGTACGCCTACCTCGAGAACTCGGACTCGCGTGACCGCCAGTGGCCGCTGTACTACGGGGCGGTGGCCGCGCTGGGAGGCGCGTTACTGCTACTGAGTCACGTCGGAGCGAGCACCGTCGGATTGACCCCCACCGCCGTCGCCGTGGTCTCGTTGCTCGGCGTCTCGACCTGTGCCGCCCTCGAACTGGGCACGCGGGACGAGGACGACTGAGACGCGCGCTCCCGATATTTTTTCGACGCCGCGCCAACCGCGAGTAGTCGGTATGGGCTGACTGCGTTCTGGAGCGGCGAGGCACTGGCTGCTCGTCACATTGAGACGGGGACGAAAACGACTGGAGACGGGGACGAGAACGCGGCTCGGCAGACAGCCGTCCCGACCGACGAGTCGACCGCTCAGCGGACGATCGTGAGGTCGACGAACGCGGGTTCCTGCGCGGTGATCCAGGTGGCCATGCGCTCGTGGTCGTCGCTCTCTTCGGGGTAGATCGTACACTGGTTCGGAGCGTCCTCGTATCGCTCGACGACCGCGCGCAGGGATCGAGTCCCGGGCCTGTGGTCCGGTCGTCTGGTACTGTCCGTCGACATAGACGTGCCCACACCCCTTGCCGACATTGTAATAGGTCGTTTACCCCGGCCCAGTGGCCGATTGACGCCCGGGCGACACCCGTCTCAGGCCCGGTAGCAGTACGCTTCCCGCCCACGGACGAACGCGCGGGTCACCGTCGGCGTCGGCTCGGGGTCGACGACGGCGACGTCGGCGCGCGCGCCGGGTTCCAGGCATCCGCGGTCGTCGAGGCCAGCGACCGCCGCCGGGTGGCTCGTCACTCGAGCGACTCGCTCCGGGAGCGGGTCGCCGGTGTCGACGAAGACGGATTCGAGCAGGGACTGCGGGCGGTAGTCGGAACAGAGCGCGTCGACGAGTCCGTCCGCGATCGCCTCGCGGGCGTCGAGGTTGTCCCAGAGACTCCCGCCGCGGACGACGTTCGGTGCGCCCATCGCCGTCGCCACGCCGAGTTCGTGGGCGCGCCGGGCGGCCTCGACGGTAAGGGGGTACTCGGCGAGGGCGACCCCGTCGGAGACGGCCCGTTCGACGGCCACGGCGTCCGCGTCGTCGTGGGACGCCAGGACGACGTCCGCGTCCGCCAGCCCGTTCGCGAGCTCGCTCGCACGCTCGCGCCTCCGTTCCGCCGGGACCGCTGCGCGCTCGCGACCGAGCCGTTCGACCGCGTCGGCGGCCGCGCCGCGCCCGTCGGCGTATCGCCGCTCGAAGGCACCCTCGTCGTCGAACTGGCCGCTCTCTGGGACGTGGGCCATCAGCGAGACGATATCGACGACGTCCCGGTCGGCGATGTCTCTGACTCCGGCGACCGACGCTGGGTCGGTCACCTCACAGCGGGCGTGAAAGCGGTGGTCCGCGGCGAGGCCGTCCTCGCGCTCGATGGCGTCGAGCAGGTCTGTCGCGACGTCTATCGAGCGGTTCTTCTCGGGGGCGTCTTCGAAGGCCACGGCGTCGAACTTCGTGGTGACGCCGGCACCGATCGTGTGTCTGTCGGCGACCCGGAGCGCGGACCGAACGGGGATCCGTTCGCCCGAGCGAGGACTGAGAAACCGCTCGACGTCGTCGCCGTGGAGGTCGACCAGTCCGGGGATCACGTATCGACCCTCGGCGTCGATCCGACGGTCGAGGTCTGACGCGTCTCCCGGCGTGGCCCGGACTGCCGCCACGCGCTCGCCGGCCAGCACGAGTTCGCCCCCCTGTAGCACCCGGTCCGGTGTGACGATGGTTCCACCGACGATTCCCGTTCGAGTCGTGTCCATATCCCGTGTCCTCGTCGGATGCGAGGTTTGTTATCCGTCGATTAAACGCCCGGTCGTGAGGTGGCGACGCCCGACCCGGCGACGCCGTCTGACCGGCGTCCCCCTCGCTGAGAGCAGTGGTCGGGAACCGGTGTATCGAACCCGCGGCCGGAACCCGGGACACCGACAGGGGGCAGCCCGGGACAGCGACAGGGGCGGTGGGCAGGCACGCGACACCGGGTTTCGACCGTGCCACTGGCCGGACAGGCTCGCTGGAGACCCCAGTCCGTCACGCGCCGGCCGATCGGCCGACCACGGGCAGGTACTCCCGCCCGTGGTCGGCCACCGCGCTTCCGTTCGGCAACGGTGTGGACCGCGCTGCCGTTCGGCGGCGGTGCGGACCGTCTTCCCTTCCCCCGCCTGACGCCTCGGGCTGAACTGGCATTGTTAGCCACCGTATACGGCGACGAGCGGAGTCCGGGCCCGGTGTCAGGCGCTCTCTTCGCCGGCCGAAGGGGAGTACTACGGCGTCTCGCGCCGACGAGACGCGGGGCGGCGCCCGTGAGGGGGGTCTCGGGGACGTCTCGAGCGATAGTCGGTCATTACCGCACGGACTCGGCGTGAACGGTAGCGGCGGTTTATGAGGCTTTCACGGGAGATATCGGATGCCGTCGACCCACTGACCGGCCCACTAGATGCGCCCGAACCCCTGTGCATGCGGGCGGCGACTCGCCGCCCGACCGTGCCGGTCGCCCGATGCGTGGCACTCCAGCCCGGCCACGCGGGCTGACGGCTGTGCCTGCCGCGGTATTCCGGAGTTTCCGGGCGCCGCCCGCCGCCCACCGGACGGCGTCCGGGTCCCGATCCACCGCTTTCCGTTCTCGCCGTGCCGACGCCGCTCCGGACTCAATGGTCGAGCTGTCACTCCCCACCGACAGTCGTATCACCGCGCCGTCCGTTCGCAGGCCCATGGGTTCGGACGGGGGCGCCGCGGCCGACTCGGGCAAGGTGGCGCGGCTGATCGACCGCTACGGCCTCGACGGAACGGGCGACGACCTGGTCGCCCGCTGGACCGGCGACGGCGCCGAGCGGTCGAGTCTCAGGGAACTGGCGGACTGGTTCAACCGGGAACTGCTTCGCGTCTCGATGGTCCGGGCCGGGATGAACCCGATGGACCGCACCGTCGAGCACCACCACGACGCGCTCACCGACACCGAGGGCAGCGAGGGTCACCGGACCGAAGTCCGCAACGAACTCGCCCGCGCCGGCGTCGACGTCGACGCGTTGCTCGCCGACTTCGTCTCCCACCAGTCGGTCCATACCTACCTCACGCGGGTCCGGGGAGCGCGCTCGCCGACCGAGAACACCGCCCCGGTCGCCAACGACGTCCAGTCGATCCGGCGCCTGCTCGGCCGGACGACCACTGTCGCCGACGACGCCCTCGAACGCCACCGCACCGCCGACCGCATCGCCCTCGGCGAGTTCGACGTCCTCGTCGACCTGCGCGTCATCTGTCGCGACTGCGGCACCGACAGCGACGTCGTCTCCCTCCTCGAGGAGGGCGGCTGCGACTGCGAGAGCGACGACTGACAGATTTCTGTTTTTTCACCACTCGTATATAAAAAATGTTACTTTGGACCGGATCTACCGCCACGTCGACAGCCGAATGCGGCGTGAGAGTGCTACGACTGTACCGAATCCGATGACTGACTGTCCTCCCCCCACTCTCGATCTCGGTTTGATACCACCTGGGAATGCGATATTCTTCCGTTTCACTGCCTCTCAGCCGTCGACAGAGCTACGAGCTGTCGAGCGGAGTGTGTCAGAACAAGACTTATAACTGCAAAGATATAATTTCGCGTTACGGTGCGCCGACGAGGACGAACGTGCTCTCGGTGTCGCCGTTGGTGATCTGGCGTTCGCTCTCGGGCGGGAGGCGGATAGCCTCGCCCGCTTCGAGGGGGACGTCTTCGCCCTCGACGGTGACGGTCGCGGCGCCCTCGACCAGGACGTACACTTCTTCCTGACCGTCCGCTGCGTGGTCGTGGGGTTTCCCCTCCCAGCCCGGCTCGACGTCGAGGACGGAGACGCCGAAGTTCTCGCAGTCGAGCGGCTCACGCAGGAAGCGCAGGCCGCCGCCGACCGGTTCTACGTCGTCGGTGTCGACTCTCGTGTACGACATCACGCTCGCGTTCGGCCGCGAGGGGGAAGTTCGCTTCGGCCCGGTAGCTACGCTCGGCTACGCGTCGGGGATCGACTTCGTTCGGTTACGCGTCGGGAATCGTCACGTCGTGGGTGAGCGTGCCGACGCCTTCGATCTCCACTTCGACGGTGTCGCCGTCCGAGAGCGGGCCGACGCCGGCCGGTGTCCCAGTCGAGACGATGTCTCCCGCCTCCAGCGTGAGGTAGGTCGTTATCTCCTCGATTAGCTCCGGGACCGAGAAGATGAACTCCTCGCGCGTCGAGGACTGCTTCGTCTCGCCGTTCACGCGGAGTTCGATGCTCGCGTCCTCCGGGACGTCCTCGGGGGGCGCGATGGCCGGGCCGATCGGGGCGGCGCCGTCGAAGGCCTTGCCGCGGATCCAGTTCTGTTCGACGTCCTGGTCGTCGCGGTTCGAGATGTCGTCGAGGCAGGTGAACCCGCGGACGACGTCCCAGGCGTCGTCGGCGTCGACGTTCTTGCACTGGTGGTCGATGACGACGCCGAACTCCGCCTCCCAGTCGATCCGGTCTTTGCCGGCGGGGAGGGTGACCTCGGAGTTGGGTGTGGCGACGGCGTTGGGGCCCTTGAGAAAGAGCAGGGGACGGTCGGGGATCTCGGCGTTCGACTCGGCGGCGTGGTCGGCGTAGTTGAGGCCGACACAGACGATCTTCGAGGGGTCGCAGGGCGCGAGCAGGTCGACCTCGTCGTGGTCGTAGGTCACGTCGCCGAAACTGACCGTTTCGTCGTCGTAGGCCCCGGTCCGGACGGCGCCGGCGGGGTCGCGGAATCGTGCGTGTCGCATACGTCAGCGGATGACGAGGCCGCCGGCAAAACCGTTCCGTTCGCCCGCGGGACCGCCCCGGTCGTTCATCTGGGGCCGGCATCGGTCACAGGGCGTATACGTTCGGGCTCCTTCTCACGAACTGAGAGCACCGAACGGGGTTGATAGGTGAACTGGGCCTTTGCGCGGATATGGAGCCGCAACCGCCACCGGGAATACAGGTTCGACTGGCCGTCGACGCCGCCGAGGCGTGTCCGGTCGCCGCGGCGACGGCAGGTGAGGCGACCGGCGGCGCGGCGAGCGCCCGGTCGGTCTCGTGGAGCAGGGCCGGCGACGGCAACCGCGTCGTCGAAGAGTTCGACCTCGTCGGCGGTCGGGGTTCAGACGAGCCACCGGCCGGGACGGCCGCGGCAGACTCCCCCGCTGACGCGCCCCCGGAGGGCCTCCCGGCCGACGCGTCGGTCGTGTTCGAGACCGACGACACACGGCGCGTCCGCTTCGAACGGAACGGGACCGACTGTGCCTGCGATGCGGTCGAACGCCACGGAGCGCCGGTCATCGACGTCAACGCGACCGGAGGGACGCTCCATCTCACCTTCCACGCGGCGGACGTGGAGACGGTTCGCGAGGTGGTTACCGACCTCCGCGAGGGGTTCGGCTCGGTGCGCATCGACCGACTGGCTCGCACCGACGAGGAGCCGGCCGACCGCGTCGCCGTCGACAGGGGGCAACTGACCGACCGCCAGCGGGAGGTCCTCGAGACGGCCATGGAGATGGGCTACTTCCAGCGGCCGCGCGAGGCCAACGCCACGGAAGTCGCCACGGCGCTGGACATCTCCCCCTCGACGTTCGCCGAACACCTCGCGTCGGCCCAGTCGAAGGTGCTCGGGTCGCTGCTGGAAGGATCGGCGTGACCGCGCGACGGTCCTCCCCGAACATATTCCTCTTGCCGAACATATTTGGAAAAGAGACTGTGGATAATTTTTATCACTCCGGGAGGTTCAGTCGAGACACATCTCCCCCTCGACACAGTAGTTACGGACTGGAAGGTCGTCGAGGCGCTCGCCAAACTCGGCGGCGAGCGCGCCGAGCGCGCGGCCCTGGAGATCGCCGAGGACGACGTGGGCCCGCGCCGAGGCCATCGTCGCGCTCGACCGACTCGACCGCGAGGCACACACCGAGCGCATCAAGGCCGCGCTCGACGACGACCACCACGCGCCGCGGCGCAACGCGCTCGTCTCGATATTCAAACACCGCGGCGAGGACGCGCTCGAACCGCTGCTCGACGCCACCGACGACGAGAGCGAGCGGGACGCGCTCGTGGTCGACCTGCCGTCCGGGACGGGCGACGTGGTGCTCACGACCTTACAGGTGGTCGGCCTCGACGGCGTCGTCTTTGTCACCACGCCCTTCCACGCGGCGGTCACCGACACCGCCCGCTCGCTGGAGTTGTTCCGCGAGAACGAGGTGCCCGTCTCCGGCGTCGTCGTCAACATGGCCGGATTCACGTGTCCGTCCTGCGGCGACGAACACGACCTCTTCGAACACGGTGACCCGCTGGAGGGCATCGACGCACCCGTCCTCGCCGACCTCGACTTCGACCCCACTGTCCAGGGCACGCCGCGGCCCGGCGCGATCCCGGATCCACTCCGGTCGCTCGGGGAGGACGTTCACGAGCGCGTCACAGACATCCGGGCGGCGGACGTGCCCGAGGAGGCCGTCGACCTGCGCGGCGTCGACGCGGAGGCGCGCCACAAGCGCGTTCGCGCGGGGTTCGAGGCGCGCTCGAGCGGCGAGTCCTTCGCCCTGGTCAGCGACCGCGACCCGACGCCGGTTCGCTCCTTTCTCGCCTCCCTCTCCGACGACATCGACGACCCGGACGACCTGGAGCCTTTCGCCGTTGAGCGACTGAATCCCGAGATATGGGTGCTCGAGACCGAGCGGCCGTAAGTGCCAGCGGGGCGCCCGTGAGCGACAGCGGGGCGATTCCGGACCGCGCGGGAGCGGTCACTCCTCGTAGGGCTGGACGACCACGAAGCCCCCGGATCCGGTGAACTCCATCTGGATGGCCTCGCCGGAGGTCTGGCCGACTTCGAGTTTCTTGTTGGTCGCGATGGCGGGGTCGAGGCCGGCGCTCCAGGCGACGGTGGCGTCGGGGTCCGTGTTCACCGGCGGCGTCAGCACGAGCGGGTCGCCGTGGGTCGTCAGCGCGACCAGTCCGGGACCGGTGAGGTAGACGTTCGTCAGGCCGCCGGAGACGGCCTCGGAGACGCTCCCGACGGTGTTTATCTCGTAGTCGATGTCCGACTCGAACGAGAGGATGTCGTCGCCGCTGACGGAGATCGATTCCCCGTCGTCGAGTTCGAGTACCTGTACCTTCTTGCCCTGGTCGGCGACGTAGAGGTGGCCGTTCCCCTCGGCTTCCATCACCGGGGTTCCCTCGCTGGCGACCGCTTCCTTGATGAATCCGGTGACCCCGCCTTCGGCGGAGGACTTCCCGGTGAAGGTAAAGTCGCCCGTGTAGCCGATCATCGACCCGGCCTTGACCATCACCGAGCCGTCGACGGTCACGTCGAGCGTGTAGCTGTTCTCCGTCTGGAACCGTTCGTCGGAGTCGGTGGGTGCGTGCTCCGACGCGAATCTGTCTACGTCCATGCGTTCACTCGGCGTGACGTGCCGACGGCCGATATAACTCGTCGCAGCGTTTCAGTGACAGCAACACCGCCGCGCCGAACTGGCCGCCTTCCCGTCGCTTTTACCGACCCGCCGCGAACGGACGCCAATGGGTTCGCAGGGATTCACCGAGGTGACGCGGCTCGCCGCCGCCCGCGAGGCGCTCCTCGCCGCCGTCGATCCGCCTGACGCGACCGAGTCGGTCGCCGTCGCGGACGCCGCGGGACGGCCGCTCGCCGAGAGCGTCGCCGCGACGCGTGATGTGCCGGGGTTCGACCGTGCGGCGATGGACGGCTACGCCCTCCGGGCAGCGGACACTCACGGCGCGAGCGAGCGCTCGCCGGTCAGGCTCGACCTCGTGGCGGGCGCCGCGGGGCCGGACGAGGGAGTGACGGTCGGCCCGCGACAGGCGCGCTACGTCCACACCGGAAGCCCGCTCCCGGACGGTGCGGACGCCGTCGTCAAAGTCGAGCGGACCGAGAAACGGGGCGACGCCGTCGAGGTCTCGCTGTCGGTCCCGCCCGGCAACGACGTCGCTCCCGCCGGCGAGGACGTCGAGGAGGGCGCCCACCTCTTCGACGCCGGCCGTCGCCTGCGCGTCTCGGATCTGGGGCTGCTGAAGGCCGCCGGCCACCGGACCGTCCCGGTCGCGCCTCGTCCGACCGTGAGCGTGATCCCGACCGGCGAGGAACTCGTGGAGTTCGACCCCGGCTACGGGGAGACGACCGAGACCAACGGCCTCACCGTCTCGCGACTGGCCGAGCGCTGGGGCGGCGAAGCGACCTATCGCGATATCGTCGGTGACGACGCCGACGCGCTCGCCGAGGCTATCGCGGCCGACACCGACCACGATATCGTCGTGACGACCGGCGGGTCCTCGGTGGGCGAGCGAGACTTGCTTCCGGACGTTGTCGGCGACCTCGGCGAGGTGCTCGTCCACGGCGTCGCGCTCAAACCCGGCCATCCCGTCGGCTTCGGCGTCGTCGATGGCACGCCCGTGCTGACGCTGCCTGGCTATCCCGTCTCCTGTCTCGTGACTGCGTTCCAGCTGTTGCGCCCGGCCATCGCCGACGCGGGCGGCTTCGAACTCGAGGAGTTTCCGGCGTTCGAGGCGACGCTCGACGCCAAGATCGCCGGCGAGGTCGGCACGCGCTCGTTCGTTCGCGTCCGGCGGACCGGCAACGGTGAGAACGGAGAGACGGACTCGCTCCCGACGGTCGAACCGGTCCGCGGCGGCGCGGGCGTCCTGTCCTCCGTCGCCGCGGCCGACGGCTGGGTGGTCGTCCCGGAGAACCTGGAGGGCGTCGCCGCCGGCGAAACCGTGAGCGTCCAGCGCTGGGAAGCGTTCCACTGAGCCCGTCGCTCGGAAATGGGGCGTCGCTCAGGGAGAGGAACCCACTCGGAGAAGGGCCTGTCCTCCCCGCTCAAACTGTCTCGGGATGACCGGGAAGACCGGGTCAGGCCCACGTTATCGATCTCCCCGCACAACCAAAAAGTGTTGGTTTGTCACGAAAGAAATCTACTATCTCACCGATTGTTTTTACTCGGTCGGTAGAAAATACTGAACGTCCACTCTCATTCGGGCCGCTCGTGCGACCAGAACGTCTCCTCGACGGTGACTTCCTTCTTGAACAGCGGCACCTCGTCTTTGAGTCGGTCGATGCCGTCCTCCACAGTCTCGAAGGCCTCCGCGCGGTGGCCCGCCAGGACGACCACGAAGACGATGTCCTCGCCTGCCGTGACGACGCCGGTGCGGTGGTGCAGACGCACTTCCTGCACGCCCTCGCGGGCTTCGAGTTCCTCGCGGATGGTCGCCATGCGCTCGTCGGCGACGCCGTCGTACTTCTCGAACTCGAGGCTCTCGGTCGGGTCGTCGTCGGGGTCTTCCTGGACCCGGACTCGACCCGTAAACGTCGCGATAGCGCCGGCGTAGCGCGCCCGGTCGGACTGTTTGACCTCGGCGACGAGCGACCCGAGCGTCTCGAAGGGGTCGCGTTCGTCGAGCGTTTCGACGAGCGCGTCGACGTCGACGGCGTCGGCTTCGGGGGCTTCGAGGACCGTCTCGCCGGCCGTCTCGCGGTCGCCGAGGACGACCGTCGGGATGTCGGCGCTGCTGTAGCCCTCGACGAGCGCGTAGTCGTAGTCGGCCGCGAGGTCGGCGAGCGTCTCGTCGAGGGTGCGCTCGGCGCCAGTGGCGAACCAGCCCTCGTCGTCGGTGATCCCGTAGGTGGCCGCCGCGCCCGCGGCGCGGTGGCGGGCGGTGTCTTCCCCCTCGGTGTCCACGTCGGGGTTCGTCCGGAGGTGTTTGACCGTCGCGACGCGCCCCCGCCGGGCGAGCCGTTCGGCGAGGCGCTCGACGAGCGTCGTCTTCCCCGTGTCCGAGTGGCCGGCGATCCCGAGAACCCTCATACTACCGCGTGGGCGCTCCTGGCCCATAGGGGTAGCGACATATGCAATCGTCGCGTACGGCCGAGCGATGCCCGACTCGCCTTCGACGGACGACTCGCGCTCGACGGGCGAATCGCCCGCGGTCCGCGGCGTCGTCCTCGCCGGCGGCGCGAGCACGCGCTTCGGCGAGGGGGACAAGGCCCTCGCGACGCTCGACGGCCGGCCGCTCGTCGCGCACGTCGTCGAGAGCGTCGCCGCTGCGACCGACGGCCCGCCCCTCCTGTCCGTCGCCGACGAGTCCGATGGCGCCCGACTGCGCGACGCGCTCGAGGGGACGTCCGTCGAGACAGTCGTCGACGTGCCCGCCCTCTCGGGGCCGCTGGCGGGTATCTACGCGGCCGCGGAGACGGTCGAGGCGGACTGGCTGTTCGTCTGCGCCTGCGACATGCCGCTCGTTTCGGCCGCGGGGATCGCCGCGGTCCGCGACGCGGCAGCGCGCTCTGCCGCGGTCGCGACCGACGACGGCGCCGCCCCGGACGCTCTGGTCCTGGTCGTCGACGGCCGCGACCAGCCGCTACACGCCCTCTACCGACGGCGCGCGCTCGACCGCGCTCGCCCCGCCCTCGCCGCTGGCGACGCGATCATGGCCCTGCTCGACGAACTGCGCGTCGAGCGCGTCACCGCGGCGGACCTCGACCTGTCCGACGCGACGGCGACGCTCGCCGCCGCGACGACGAACGTGAACACGCGCGAGGACCTCGACGCGGTGCGCGAGCACCAGTGCGAGTGACAGCATCGCGTCGCAGCGCCCTCACGCCTCGTCGAGTCGGTGCCCGCAAGCGCACTCGCCGATGCAGTAGCTGGTCTCGGCCGGCGAGACGTCGACGCCCATCGCCGCCAGCGACGACATCGCCGAGCGCTCGCCGTCGACGGCGGGCCGCACGCGCGCCGCCGTCGCGCCGTAGGGCCGCGCTCCCACGTCGATCCGCGCCGTCACCTCGCCGGTACCGTGGTCGATCACAGCCACCTCGTCGCTACTTCTGACGGGGACGTAGAGTTTCGCGTGGGCCGGGTCCCACGTCCCCGCGTAGGCCGACCCGCCGAGGTCGATCCGCCTGGTGACTCGCTCGCCGGGGATGTCGACGACGGTCACGTCGTTCGACCCCGGCGTGAAGACGTAGCCGGTGTCGGAGTCCGGGCCGACCTCGCTGGTCAGGGGACGCCGGCCGAGGTCGTCCTCGCTGGTGAGCCGAGTCAGTTCCACGGGCGCGGCGGGGTCGCTCGTGTCCCAGACGCTCTCGGTGCCCGCCGCGCCCTCGTTGTGTTCGACGAGCAGCCGGTCGCCGTCCGGCGCGACCGTTCCCATCCACGGCGCCGCCGCGCCGTCGGCGTCGGCCGCCACCGGGTCGACCGCGATCTGTGTCTCGATCTCGAACGCCTCGACGTCGATGACGGTGAGCGTGTCGCCGTAGAGGTCGGGGACGTAGGCGTACTCCCCGTCGGGATGGATCGTCACGTCGCAGGGGCCGGGCCCGTCGTTGTCGCCGCGACCGCCCTCGCCCGTCCGGTCGATCTCCCCTGTGATCTCGCCGAACGACTCCGAGTCGGGGTCGGCGTCGATGCGGAACTGCGTGTGGCTCCCGTCGCGGGCGCTGACGACCAGATGCGCGCCGTCGGGGGTCACCTCCTGCCAGTTCGCGCCCGACCCCGTCTCCTGGCTCGCGACCTGTCGCAGGCCGCCGGCGGTCAGCGCCCGGACCCCGCGGCCGACGTTGCACCAGAGCGGATCCCCCGGATCCTTCGCCAGTCCCGGCGTGTACTGGTTGGACGGAAAGGACGACGTCAGGTCGAGGTGGCGCGTCCCGACCAGCGAGTCTGTCGCGGGGTCGATCACGCTCACTGTCCCGTCACCGGTGTTGAACACGAAGACGGCGTCGACCGCGACGCTATCGGCGGTCGCCGTCGCGGTCGGCGTGGCAGTCCCGCCGCCGTCACCTGATCCGTCGCCCCCGCTCCCGCCGGAACAGCCCGCGGTCAGCGCCGCGCCGGCCGTCGCCGACCCCGCCAGCAGTCGGCGCCGGGACACCGCGCGGCCGCCCCGCCTGCCGCCGCGATTCGGGTACAGCGGGTCGTCGCGGCCCACATTCCCGTCTCCCGCGTCACTCTCGTCGCCGTCGGTCATGGGTTCCCTATCGGCCGTGCGAGAAAATAGCTGGCGGCGGTCGTCCGCGACCCCCGCCAGACCGCTGTCGGTACCTGCCGCGCCGTCTGCGCCGTCAATCCGAGACCGATATCCCGCCGAAGGCGACGAAGCCGGTGACGACCAGGTCCACCTCGTCGTTGACGTTCTCGGTGCGGGCGCGTTCGTCGGTCGCGGCGCCGAGGATCGGCAGGACTTCCATGCGGACGTTCCACTCCCGCGGGACGACGACGTCGACGCCGCCGAACAGCGCGACCGCGTTGACCCGCGCCGGGCGGTTGGCGATCTCGGCGTCCCGCAGGTCGAGTTCGGCCCCGCCGAAGGCCGCGGTCAGGTCCGCCCCGGTGAACGACTTCGAAGTGTTGCGCCGCTCGAGACCGCCGAAGGCGGCGAACGCGGAGGTGTGGGAGTCTTCCGTGGCGGTCACGCGCGAGCGGTACTGCCCGAGGATGACCGACGCGCCGAAGGCGATGAGCAGGACCGGCCAGAACGCGCCCACCTCGTCGACGGTCGCGTAGTCGAGCGCGACCAGTTGCCACGCCGCCGCGACGCCGACCAGGACGACCGGGCCGACGAGGTTGCGAAAGCGGCTCTGGACGAGCGCCCACACGCCGACAAGGACGAACAGCGACGGGACGTAGACGACCAGTTCGGCCGTCTCGAGCACGCCGGTCGTGTCGAGCAGGAGCAAGACACCGATCAGGACGACGATGGCGCCGAACAGCTGTTGACTGGTCGGGAGCCGTCGACCGCGCGAGGTTGTCGTAGCCATACTGATACGTACGCCCGGGCCCACGATAAAGCAGTACTGTCGTTTTCCAGGAGTGAGAAATCGTGCCCGATCCAGCCGTCTGGGATAATCTCGGCCTACGTCGCGTATCCCGTTGCTATCACACATCACTATACGTATAAGTCATCACCGCGCGTCTGTTCGGGTATGGCTCGCAAGATTACGATGTTCGAACTGCACTTCGACGGCGCACACATCGGCCCGACCTTCGGCGACTCGACGGAGGAACCGGACGCGGTCGTGGACGAAGTGACTACAGCGGTCGAGTCGGCCGACGCGGCCGAAGCGGACGTGACCGACGTCACCGAGTCGGTCGACGCTGAATCCGGCGGGTCTGAATGGGCACGACGGGTCGTCGGTCTTGCGGTCGTTGTCGGAGCCGTCGCGGCCGGCCGGGCCGCGGTGCGACGGGTCCGGTCCACTGACGACGTAGAGGAGGAAATCGTCGTCGAGGCCGACGACGAGGAACTGACCGACGAACCGACGACGCCCTGACCATCGGAGGACGTCTCGCTCCCTCGGGGCCGCCCTGACGCCTCGCCGAACGAGGGTCGAACTTTATCTGTCGGTGTGTCGAATTCTCGGTTATGAGTTCCTCCAGGACGGACGGAAGCGGTGGCGCACCGGCGGTGGACCTCGCCATCGAGGCGGTGGATCTGACGAAACGCTACGGCGACGTGGTCGCCGTCTCGGAACTGGACCTGGCGATCGAACCCGGCACCGTGTACGGCTTTCTCGGCCCGAACGGCTCCGGCAAGACGACGACGATGCGGATGCTGACGACGCTGACCCGCCCCACGAGCGGCGAGGCGCGCGTCATGGGCGTCGACGTCCGCGACCGCGCGGCCCTCATCGAACACATCGGCTACCTCCCCGAGGAGCCGCCGCTGTTCGACGAACTCACCGCCCGTGAGCAACTGCGCCACACCGCCGCGCTCCACGACATCCCCGGCGAGCGCGCCGACGAGCGCATCGCGACGTACCTCGACCGCTTCGACCTCGACGACGCGGCCGACCGCCGTCTCGAGGGCTTCTCGACGGGGATGCGCAAGAAGGTCGGCCTGATCCAGAGCGTGCTGCACGAACCGAGTGTCATCTTCCTCGACGAACCGACCAGCGGGCTCGACCCTCGCGCCGCCCGGACGGTCAAGGACCTCATCCCCGAACTGACCGACCGCGAGACGACTGTCTTCCTCTCGACGCACATCCTCTCGGTGGTCGACGAACTCGCCGACACTGTCGGCGTCCTCGACGACGGCTCCCTCGTGGCCGAGGACTCGCCCGACGCGCTCAAACACCGCGCCGAGCGCGGCAGCGAGGGGACCCTGGAGGACGTCTTCCTCTCGATCACCGCCGACCACGCAGAGGAGTACGCGGGAGCGGGCGAATCCGACGAGAGCGACGCGGCCGATGGCGACGCGCCGGTAGCTCAGAGCGACGGCGGCACCGACAGCGACGGTGGCATCGACAGCGACGGCGGCACCGACATCGATGCCGTAGCGGTGGATTCGACGGAGTGTGACCGCGACCGATGAGCGCCGTCTCGCACAGCCTCCGGCTCGCCCGGATCGACGTCACGCGGACGGTCCGCAAGAACACCGACTGGCGCGACAGCGCCTCCGCGGCCGTCAGCGTCGTGATGTACGTCCTCCTGATCGGCGCGGCGACGCTCGGCGGCGGCTACCTCGCCTCGCAACTCGGGGAGACGCTCGTCGAGAGCGGCACCGGCGCGTTCGGCGTCGGCTCGCTCGACGCGATGGGCGTCGTTCGCGGCGTCTTCGCACTGTTCTGGCTGGTCGTGACGCTGATCTACGCGGTCCGCGCGGTCGGCCAGCGCGGCACGCTCGCCCAGTCAGAAGGTGTCCTGACCGTCGTTCCGACCGTCGAGGCGGTCGCCGGCGTTCTCCTCGCCGAGTACGCCTTCTTCCTGCTGTGGGCGCTTCCGCCGGCGGTCGGCGTGGGGACCGGCCTCGCGGTCGGGACTCGACAGGTCTGGCCGGCGCTCGCGCTCCCGCTGGGCGTCGCTGGCGCCGGCGTCGCCGCGGTCGGGATCGGCTATCCGCTCGGACTGGGGATCCGCCACGTCGCCACCCGCTTCGCGTTCGTCGCGCGGAACAAGAGTGCGATCGTCTTCGCCGTCTTCGTCGTCTACTTCGCGGTGCTCACCACGGGCGCCATCGATCAGCTGATGGTCCGGTTGTTCGAGCCGATGGGCCGTTCCCCGATCGGCTGGTACGCCGACCTCGTCCTCCTGGGGACGCCCGGACTCGGCGCGACGACGGTCCGCGCCGCCGGTGCGGGCGCGGTCACGCTCGCGCTCGCCGCCGTCTCCGTGGCGGCGAGTACGGTTCTCGCGGGAGTCCACTGGTTCTCCGATCCGGCGCTGGCCGGCGCCGAGGAACCGGTCGCCGAGGGCGACGCCGACCCGGGGATCGAGCGCCGGCTCGCGCCGATACTCGGCACCGCGAGCGCGTCGCTCGTCGCGCTCTCGTGGCGCCGCGCGGTCCGGAGTCCGCTCAAACTCCTCTACGCTTTCTACCCGATGCTCGTTCTCGTCGGCGTCTTCGCGGATGTCCTCCAGACCGGCGAGGTGCCGACCTATCTGCCGTACGCGACGACGCTCTTTGTCGCCTGGGCCGCCGGGGTGATCTTCACGCTGAACCCGCTGGGCGACCAGGGCGCCGCGCTCTCCTCGACCCTGCTGAGCCCCGTCGATGGTCGGACGTTCGTCCGCGCGCTCCTCGTCGCCGGCCTCGTCGTCGCGATACCGCTCGGCACCCTCGCGACGGCCGCGGTCGCGTTCCTGAGTCCGATCGACCGGACGACTGCGGTCGGGCTGACAGTCGCCGCGCCGGTCGTGATGGTCGTCGCCGCGGGCCTCTCGGTCGGTATCGGGATGGCGTTCCCGAAGTTCGAGGCGACGAACGTCACCCGCTCGATGAAGACGGTCATCCCGAGTCTGTGGGCGTTCGTCCTCTTCACGGCCCACCTGCTCGCGACGGCCGTCTCCGCTCTCTTCGTGGCCAAGCCGCTCGCTCGCCAGTTCGCCGCCGGCCTGCTCACCTGGGTCCTCCCGTTCGGCCTCGACGTCTCCGCGCAGGGACTGTACTGGGCCGGCGCCGTCGCTATCGGGCCGCTCCTGGTCGCCCCGGTCGCGTCGTACCGCTACGCGGTCCGTCGGTTCGACCGCTACACAATCTCCTGACCTCCCGAGCGGTGCGGTCGGCCGCGCCTACCGCTGGGTCCAACGGGGCCCTCCGGCGGTGCTCGATGCCGCTTTCCTAACCGTTCCCTACTCCCGAGAACCGTACTCGCGCTTTATCTCCTTGGCGAGCCAACATATCTTCGGTGACTCAGAGATGGCGACGTCCACGACGCACGGCGGCGAGACAGTATCGATCGGCGAGACCGAAATCGCGAGCCACCGCCTCGCCGGGGGGCTGTTCATCGCGCTGGCCGCGGAGTTCGTGACAGCGATCATGCTCGCGGCGGCGATGGCGCCCGACTACGACTTCAACGAGGCGGCGATCAGCGACCTCGGCGTCATCAGCGAGACGGCGCTTCTGTTCAACGCCTCGCTGGTCTTCGTCGGCCTCTGCAACGTCGTCGGCGGCTACCTCTTCTACCGCGTCCACGGTCGGCGCTGGATCGCGGCGGTGTTCGCGCTCGCCGGCATCGGCGCCGTCGGCGCCGGCGTGTTCACGCTCGATTCAGAGGGGCTCCACGGCCTGTTCGCACTCGTCGCCTTCCTGGCGTTCAACGTCCAGGCGATCGCCACCGCTACTCGCCTCCGGGGCGCGATGCGCACGTTCTCGGTCCTCGCGGGCGTCCTCGGCCTCGTCTTCGTCGTCCTGATGGCGATCGGTGACGGCGGGAACACGGCCGCCTTCGGCGCTATCGGCCACGGCGGCACCGAGCGCATGATCGTCTACCCGGTGATGATCTGGCTTATCGCCCTCGGCGGCTACCTGCTCGGCCTGCGTGATACCGACTCGCTGGCGGGCGACGGCGACCGGACCGCCGGGCTCACCGACGCACCGGACGCGTCGGACTGATCCGGCAGCGATCGCGGGTCTGCGATGGCCCGTCAGTCGGCTATCGGTTGCCGGTCACATTTTTTCGCCGCCGATCCCCGGCGGCAGTCCCGTGTGTTTGACGCCCACCTGTTCGTCGATCGGGAGGCGGTAGACCCGGAAGCCCCGCTCCAGTTCGGCCTCCTCGAAGACCGCCGGCCGCCAGGCGTTTCCGAGCGCGTCCGCCACCTCGTCGACCGCGTCGTCGGGGACGCGTTCCAGCCGTCCGGTCAGTCGAACGCTCTGCCAGACGAACGGGGAGGAGGCGGTGTAGACCAGGAACGTCGCGGTCGACGCACGCTCGGTGAGGTCGGTTTTACGACTGGTCTCGCCGACGAGATACGAGAAATACAGCGTCCGGTCGCCGTCGTAGCCAAAGGACATCGGGAGCAGGTACGGCGCTCCCTCGGCCGGGAGTCCGAGCACGCCCATCCCCTGGCTCGCGAGGAAGTCCCGGACCTCTCCGTCGGTCATCCGCTCGACCCCCACCCGCTCGAGTTCGTCCAGTGCCATGGCTGAACCTACCGCGGACACGGAGATAAGTAGTCGGCAGATTATCACGTACCGGGAACCGGTAGGTGGTGATATCGACCGCCCGGGAGAACTACTATCGGGGACGCGAACGACGGACATGACAGGGGATGCTGACTGAAATCGCGCTGTTCGTGGTCGGAATCGCGCTGCTTGTCGCGGGCGCACAGCGCGCTGTTACCGCGGCGGCGGACCTGGCGCTGTACTACGGCGTCTCGAAGCTGTTCGTCGGCGTCACGGTCATCTCCGTCGGTACCTCCGTCCCGGAGATGACCACCTCTCTCTACGCTGCCTCCTACGGCGCGGGGGACCTGGTCGTCGGCAACATCGTCGGTTCCGAGACGGCCCAGATCACGCTCGCGATCGGCATCGTCGCGCTCGTCTCGCCCATCGTCGCCGAGCGGCGCAACGTGATGATCTACGGCGGCGCGATGGTCCTCTCGATGGTCATCATGATCCTCACGCTCGAGGACGGCGAGTTGATCCGCTCGGAGGGGTTCCTCATGATGCTCTCGTACGTCTTCTTCGTCTACACGCTGTACACGAACGAGGGCGGCGAGGAGGTCACCGAGGAAGTCGTCGGGAGCGAACCGCCGGGCCGCTCGGTCCCGTGGATCGTCGCCGGCCTCGCGCTCGTCGTGCTGGGCGGCCACCTGATGGTCACGAACGGCGTCGCAGTCGCCGAGCGCGTCGGCGTCTCGGAGTACCTGATCGGCCTCCTGACGGGGCTGGGGACGACGCTCCCGGAGATAGTCGTCGCGAGCATCGCGGCTCGCGGCGGCTATCAGGGCATCTCCGTCGGGTCGCTCCTCGGTAGCAACATCACCGACCCCGTCTTCTCGCTCGGCGTCGGGCCGCTCTTTTTCGACGTGACCGTCACCGACACCGCCGCAGTCTCCGCCTCGACGACGTATATGCTGGCCGTCTCCCTGGTCGTTCTCGGCCTGTTCTACTGGCGTCGCGGCGTTGGCCGCCGCGCCGCGGTCCTCTGTCTCCTGTTGTACGTTCCCAGCGTGGTCGCAGTCTGAGCCGTCGGTTTCGCGACGGCGGCTCTGGGGCCGGACCGGTCGCTGGGACCAGTTGGGAGCGGTCGTGCTCGTTCGCTCACTCGCGGGTCGCCACTCGCACGGTCGTGCCGCGATCCGCGTCGACCGACACGGAGACGTCTTCGAGGACGTTCCTGTACTCCGTCGCGTGTGTCCCGGTCCCGTCGAGTCGCGGGCCGCCGTCGACGAACCCGGCGTCGGTCAACTCCTCCAGTTTCCGGTAGGTGGTCGACAGCGGCAGGTCCAGCGCGTCGGACAGTTCGGTCGCGGTCATGGGTTCTTCGTCGGTCGCTTCGAGTATCGCTCGGCAGTCGTCGCCGTCGAGAACAGCCAGGATCGCCTTCACGTCCTCCGGATCGGTGAACACCGACCGGTCGGGCGAACGCTCTCTCAGCGGCCCCGTGACATGCATCGGTCGGCTCATGTCCCAATACTCGACCGGCGGCCGAACGAACGAACACCCCGCATATCGTGGGTGGTTCATGTGGGGGACGCTTCGGTCGCCCACGACCGAGCACTACGGGTCGTCGAGGACGTCGCCGAGGACCTTCCCCTGTGCGGCCGCGAGGTGTTCGGCGAAGGTCGACCGCGTGATGCCGATCTCGGCGGCGACCTCGGTCGCGTTGGCGCGTTTCGGGTGTTCGAAATAGCCCATCAGGTAGGCGGTCTCGAGTACCTCGAGCTGTCGCTCGGTGAGTTTACTCCGGTCGACGAACACCTGTCTCGGTGCCGGTCGGTCGGCGGGCGACCTGACGAGTCGAACGACGTCCAGGTCGGAAAACTCCTCTCGGAGGTCCGCGACGATGGTCTCGAGCTGGTCGTAGTCAGTGGCGTGGAAGACGATCCGAAGTTCCCCGTCGCTCGCGACGAACCGCTCGATGGGGCAGCCGTGCTGGCCCAGTCGCGTACAGGGACACGCCGATTCGGCCCCGTGTCGGAGCCGATACACGTCGGTCCGCTCGTAGGAGATGACGTGTGTCACGTCCGCACGCTCTATCGTCCGGTCGCTGTCGAGTCGAAAGTCGGTGACCGTCCCCTGGTCCGCGGGCGGCACGACGCTCGTCGCGACCGTATCGATCCTCTCACCGGTCTCTTCCGAGACGGACGCCAGGGTACAGACCGACGGGGACGCGAACTCGACGGTCGTGCGGATCCCCTCTCCCATGTGTCACGCAGACGGTTCGGCTCCGTCCCCCTTCAGTCTATGGCCGCACTCTCCCGCAGTCACGGACTCAACCGCCACGACGACGAGCGTGGGAACTAGCGTGTGGAGAAGGCCGCCGCGGTCAGCGGCGCGCCGCAGAAGACACAGCCGTGGTCGACCAGGGTCCGTTTCATCGGACTGTCGACGTGCATGGCTTCCCCACAGGACGGACACTCGAACTCGAACGTTTCCTCTGTCATCGTCGATTCGTCGAGCCGTATTCGGTTCCGGGGGTACACTGTCACACGGTATAGAGTCACCTTCGATTCCAGAAGCCTGGGAACAGTCCACGGTACCGTCTCTGGACAGACGGAGGCGGCGGTTTCCGGACCGACAGGCGGGCATAATCTCCCGATAACTATCCGTCGAACTCTCCGAGTTCGGGTGATGAGCAAGGTATCCCGAACGCGGCGCGGCTTCCTGCGAGCCGTCCCGCTCGCGGCGGCCGTCGGCGTCGCCGGCTGTTCGAGCGACGGGGACGGAGACGGGGAAACAGACGTCCCGACACCCTCCGGTGAGGACTACTCCGACCTCCACGAGTGGCTCACTGAGAGCGACATCGGTCCGGCGCCAGACAACTACAACGGCCGGATCGCCGACCGCCGGGACAGCGACACTGTCACCGTCGACGTCGGCGCCCCCGGGAACGACGGCAACTTCGCGTACAACCCCGCCGCGGTGCTCGTCTCCGCGGGAACGGAGATCCGGTGGCGCTGGACGGGCGCCGGCAATCCCCACAACGTCGAGGCCGACCCGGAGGAGCAACTCGGCCTGTCGGACTACGAGTTCAGTTCGGGCGAGGCCGAAGGCGGGTCCGGCGTGAAGTTCACGCGGACGCTCGACGACGCCGGCGAGGTGCTCTATCACTGCGAACCCCACCTCTCGCTCGGGATGAAAGGCGCCATCGCCGTCGAGTGATAGTGTTTATTGTAGCGATGTACCGGTACGCGCCGACGACGTGGTCGGCGCGATCCGGAAATAATCCACACTAATCACTATGAGAGAGCCAGGCGGCGCCGGCGACGGTCCGTCCGCCGGTACGCCCATCAGGGCCGCTAGCGTACCGTGGGTATGGAACACGTCGAATTCGCGTACACGAGCGGGATGGACGACGCGGCGGTCGAGGAGCGACTCTCGTCGGCCGACACGGGCGTACTCGCGCTCGCCAGGGACGACGACGCCTACGCCGTCCCGCTCGCGCACTACTACGAGGACGGCCACCTCTACTTCCGTATCGGTACCGTCGCCGGCAGCGAGAAGGGGTCGTGGCTCGACGACACCGCGACGGCGACGTACGTGCTCCACGGGACCGAATCGACGGACGAGGCTGCGGAGCTCGACTCCTGGAGCGTCGTCGCTCGCGGTCCGCTCCGCGAACTCACCGGCGACGAGCGCGCTCGCTTCGACACGGCCGAGATCAACCGACACTTCTCGCCAATCCGCGTCTTCGACGAGGCGATCGAGGACGTCGAGATAACGCTGTACGAACTCCGCATCGACTCGCTCACCGGCCGGGAAACCGTCGTCGATTGAGTTCCACCCGTCGGCGACTATCCCTGCGGTCGCGGACCGCTCACTCCGAGTAGCCTTCCTGGAGGAACGTGCCCTCCGTCTCGTACATCGAGACGAGTTCGGCGATGAACTCCTCGTGGGACTCGTCTTCTTCCAGGTGGCGCTCGATCTGTTCGCGGAGGTCGTCGCTGATTTCGATCGTGTGTGTCATGATGGGTTGTGGCGTCTCCCGCCGGTCGGACGTAGGGCGGCCGGCGACTAATAACGATGACTCCGTTCCCGGCGAGTGGGCATCCTACCGGGGCTGGGCCGGTCCACTACTGGTTCGCGGACCGGACGACCACCGACGCGCTGGCGGGTCAGACGACCATCACCGGGCGACCGAGGTTCTGGACGACGCGGTCGGTAACGCTTCCGATCTGGTCGGTCTCGGTGTGGGAGTGACCGCGGTAGCCGAGGACGACGAGGTCGGCGTCGATCTCGTCTGCGTAGGCGATGATCTCCTGATACGGTTTCCCGTGACAGTTCCGCGTGACTACCTCGACGCCGAGGTCTGCGCCACGCTCGCCCACCTCGGCGAGTTCCTCGGTTCCCAACTCCTCGAGTTCGTTGGTCAGCAGTTCGACGCTGCTCAGCGCCGGTTCGGCGTGTCTGTCGGTGTCGACGACGTAGATCGCGTGGAGTATCGCGCCCGACTGCTCTGCCTGTTCGAGCGCGTGGACCACCGCTCGGTTCGCGGGCCCGCTCCCGTCCGTCGCAACGAGTATGGTGTCGTACATACGCCACCGACTACGGGCCCCTGTCGGAGTAACCAGCCTACCGTTTTCGGTCCCGGTCTGACGAGACGATCCGGTAGGGTCCCGCATCCGGTGCGTAGCAAGACCCTACCGGAGCCGTCACCGGAGTATCACGCCCGCGGCTCCGAACGGCGCCGCTACGCTGCTGTTCCGACACCGCTCACCGGGCTAGCCCGGCGAGCGGACTGACGAGCACACGGGTTTTTTGCCGCGGCCGATCGTCTCCTCGCTCATGCCCAGAGAGATCCTGGTCCCCGTCGATGGGTCGCGGAAGGCCACCGAGGGACTCGAACACGCCCTCTCGACCTACGGTGAGGAGTCGATCACGGTGTTGCACGTCGTAAACACCCACCGAATGACGGACGCAGTTGGCGGCCGCGACTCCAATGGCGACGGCGAGCGCGACTCCGGTGATGACGGCGAGCGCGACCCCAGTGGCGACGGCGAGCGCGACTCCGGTGATGACGGCGAGCGCCTGTCGCTCCCCGAAATCTCCGAGGAGCGATACGAGCGCGCTCGTGCGGAGGCGGAGGAGGTCCTCTCGGCGGCGACGGACGTGGCCGCCGACTACGGCGTGTCGGTCTCGACGGCTGTCGAGGTGGGCGAACCGTGGCGGACCATCGTGGCCTACGCCGAGGACCACGACGTCGACCACATCATCATGGGCAGTCACGGTCGCAGGGACGACTCGCCGGTTCCGCTCGGCAGCGTCGCGCAGGCGGTCATGCGCCGCTCGCCGGTGCTCGTCTCCATCGTCAGGTGAGTCCGCGCTCCATGGCCGACGGCGTCGACTCCGCGCGAACTCGCTATCGGACGCTCCGCGCCCGGTTTCGCGACCTCTCCGACCGGGTCGGGGACCTGCGGGTGTTCCGCTCGGCACGCACCCGCCGGCGATTCCTGGTCCACGCGGCCGTCGCGCTCGCCACCCTCGTGGGCTTCGCGCTCCTCGTTCGCCCGCATCTCCCGCTCCTGACCGACGCCGAGCGCCTGCGCGCGTTCGTTCGCGAGTTCGGGGTCGCGGGCCCGCTCGTCCTGATCGCGCTCCAGGCGCTCCAGGTCGTCGCCGCGCCCGTCCCCGGTCAGGTCCTCGCCGTCGCCGCCGGCTACCTCTACGGCGCGTGGCTCGGGACGCTGTACAACATGGTCGGTATCACCATCGGTAGCACGGTCGCGTTCTGGCTCTCGCGACGCTACGGCCGCTCGTACGTCGAATCGATCGTCCACGAGGACGCGCTGGACCGCTTCGACGGGATCGACGACGACCACGCCCGACTCGCGCTGCTCGTCTTCTTTCTCGTGCCCGGTCTGCCCGACGACGTGATCTGCTTTTTCGGCGGGCTCACCCGCCTGCCGCTCTGGCAACTGGTCGCGCTGGCTATCGTCGGCCGCGCGCCCGGTTTCTTCCTCGTCAACGTCGTCGGCGACCTGGTCGGGACGGGCCGCTTCGAAGCCGCGGCGCTCCTGGCGCTTGTCATCACCGCCGTCTCCGCGCTCGCCTTCTATTACCGGGAGCGATTGCTCGGACTGTTCTCGGAGTGACTCCGCTCTCGACCGCGACCGCCGGACCCGGCTCTCCTCGCGGTCGCTCCGACGATGTCGGCAAACGACTATGCGACGGGACGCTGTATTCGGACGTATGCACGGCGAGCCCTCCGTCGCCCGTCAACTCGGCGAGGCGCTGCGAGAACGTGACGAGACTATCGCGGTCGCGGAGTCCTGTACCGGCGGCCTCCTCGGATCGACGATCACCGGGGTCCCGGGGGCGAGCGACTACTTCGTCGGCGGGATCATCTCCTACACGAACCGTACGAAGCGACGCTTCCTGGCCGTCTCGCGGGAACTACTGGAGCGGTACGGCGCGGTGAGCGAGCAAGTCGCGACGGCGATGGCGCGACACGCCCGAGACGAGGCCGGTGCTGACTGGGGCGTTTCGACCACCGGATACGCGGGGTCGACTCCCGATTCGGCGACGGCGCCGGCCGGGACCGTCTTCGTCGGCGTCGCGAACGCCGGGCGCGGCCCCGACAGCGACCCGTTTACGCAGGTCGAACGCCACCGCTTCGACGGTACCAGAAACGAAGTCAGGAACCGAGCCGTGACCCGCACTCTCCGGACGACACTCGCGCACGTCCGAGACGGCTCCCGGTAGCCCAACTGGAGTTCAGCTGGGTCCGACGCGCTCGCGCGCTCCGTCCATCGGCACCGCGAGGACCGGCACGCCGAGCGTCCGGACCGCCCGCTCGGTGAGGCTCCCCAGCAGCGCGTGTTCCAGCCCGGTCCGCCCGTGAGTTCCCATGACCACGAGGTCGACGTCGTGGTCCGCGACGTACTGCCGGATGCGCTTGTACGGCACGCCGGCCTCGATAGACTCGACCGCCGGGACGCCCGCGGCTTCGGCCCGTTCGAGGACCGGCGTGGTCGGCTTCCCGCCCGCCTCCGCCAGGAGGCCGAGGAGGTCTTCTCGGTCCATGCCGGAACTCACCGGGCTCATCCGCGTGTCGGCGACGAACAGCGCGTGGAGCGTCGCGCCGTAGCGCCCAGCGATATCGATAGCGTGGTCGACGGCCGCCAGCGCCCCCTCGCTCCCGTCGGTCGGCACCAGAATCGTCTCGTACATCCTGCCTGATCTACTGACGCCCCGCATTATCAGGGTGTTCCCGCGGCGACCTGATCGCGCTGTCGACACTCCGCAGACGACGACCGCCTCGCGGTCAGATCCGATAGTCATCGCCGACGACGCCGGCCATCGCGTCCCAGCCCAGATACGGCTCCTCTGGTGCCCGTTCCTGCATCTCCCACGCGTCCTCGTGGAAGAAGCGCTTGATGTGGGCCATCCGGACGTTCCCCGGGCGGAGGTTGATCCCGCCCTCGTGTTCGAGGCGGCCGTGCCAGAGGACCACCGTGCCGGGGTCGCCGGTCAGTTCTAGCGGGTCGAACACCTCGTCGCGCGAGCGGGTTTCGTCCCAGCCGCCTTCGCCGTCCGGGGCCCGGATCCCGCCCTGGACCGACTGGATCGGGTGGTCGGCGACGTACCGACAGACGTCGCGGTGTGAGCCCGGCCACGCCGTGAACCCGCCGCCGTATGGCTGGACGCGGTCGAGATAGGCGACGCCGTTTATCGTGTGGGGCACCACGTCGCCCTCGCCGTCTTCCACGTCGAGCGTCCCGTCGACGTGACTCTCCACGTCGCTCAGCTGTGGCGCCTCGGGGTCGGTGAGCTCCTCCTCGCGGGGGAACCGCAGGGCGAGTTGCGCACCGGGGCCGCTCTCGTAGGGGAGTCGCCCGTCGCCGACCATCGATTCCGCGAACTCGAACAGCCGGTCGTTGATCTCGCGGAACGGCTCTTCGTCGCCGGTGTCCTCGGGCGAGACGCTGCGGTTCTCGCCCGCCCAGGTCGACCTGTCGTCCTCGTCCTCGTCGATGGCCGTCCAGACGGCCTCGCGCGCCCGGTCGATCAGCGATTCGTCGATCCCGCTCTCGACGACGAGAAAGCCGTTCCGGTGGAACTCTCGTCGCTGTGAATCCGTCAGCATCTTTCGATCGGTTCGGTTCCGGTACATTAGCCCTTCGCCCCCCGGAAGGTTTGCAGGGATCTTGGCCGTGTGGGGCCCGTACGCGTCCCCAACGAAGAGTCGGATCCCGCCGCCGTAGTGGTCGCGATACAGTCCGCAACTGACCAGGTCGTCGCCATCAGGAGCGCGAACCGGGGGATCGGTTGTGCGGGGCGACGTCCCTGGCTGACTGGCCCCGATCACCCGCGATAGCCGAGCAACCGGAGGCCGTTCAGCGAGACGAGGACCGTCGACCCCTCGTGCCCGACGACAGCGAGCGGAAGCGGGATACCGCGGAGGAGTATCGCGGCGACCATGACCCCTATCGCACCGAAGGCGATGGCGAGGTTGACGGTGAGCGTCCGGCGAGTCTCCCGTCCGAGACCGAGGACGTAGGGGATCTTGCTGAGGTCGTCGCCCATCAACACCACGTCGGCGGTGTCGAGCGCGACGTCGGTCCCCGCGCCGCCCATCGCCACGCCGAGCGTCGCCGTGGCCAGTGCCGGTGCGTCGTTGACGCCGTCGCCGACCATTGCCACGTTCTCGTATCGCTCGACCAGCTCTTCGATAGTCGCCACCTTCTCTTCCGGCAGCAGTTCCGCCTGGACTTCGTCGATGCCGACCTCGTCGGCGATGCGCTGAGCGACGCGCTCGTTGTCGCCCGTCAGCATCACGATGTGTTCCACCCCGAGCGAGCGGAGGTCAGCGATCATCTCGGCGGCGTCGGGCCTGACCGTGTCGGTGAACGCGAGCCATCCCAGCACGGTGACGTCGCCGCCGCGCTCTCGGGCGACGAGGACGCTCGTTTTCCCCTCCGACTCTAACGTCTGGAGGCGGTCGAGACCCGCTTCGAGGCCCTCGATCGCGGCGTCTGCGAGGACTGTCTCGAAGTAGCTTCGATTCCCGATGTGGACGGTCCCGTCCTCGACATCTGCCCGGACTCCTTTCCCGGCGGCCGACTGAAACCGCTGTGCGTCGGGGACCTCGACCGACCGCTCGTCCGCCGCTGCCACGGTCGCACGAGCGAGGTGGTGCTCCGAGCGGGCCTGCACTGCGGCCGCGAGGGAAAGCAACCTGTCCTCGGTCAGTGTCTCCGCTCCCGTGGTATCGCCGTTTCCCGCGCCCTCACGGACGAACACGTCCGTCAACTGCGTGTCGCCCTGTGTGAGTGTGCCCGTCTTGTCGAACGCGACCGCATCGATCTTCGCCGCCGTCTCGACGTGCTCGCCGCCTTTGAACAGGACGCCCTGCCTGCCCCCGGAGGCGATCGCCGAGAGGACCGCCGCGGGTGTCGAGATGATGACCGCACACGGCGAGGCGGCGACCATGAGCGTCATCGCCCGGTAAAACGTGCTCGTGAAGTCGCTCCCGAGCGCGAGCGGAATCGCGATCGCCGCGATGGTCAGTGCGAACACGCCGAGGACGTACGGCTGTTCGAGGCGGTCGATGAGCCGCTGTGTCGGCGCTTTCTCGCTCTGTGCGCGTTCGACCATGTCGATGAGGCGATTGATCGCCGATTCGTGGGCCTGCCGGGTGACTTCGATTTCGAGACTGCCGCTCTCGTTTATCGTCCCGCCGAACACCTCGTCACCGGGTTCTTTCGACACGGGGACGGACTCGCCAGTGAGCGAGGCCTGGTCGACCGTCCCCTCGCCGGACGTGACCACGCCGTCGAGCGGGATCTTGCTGCCGGGACGGACGACGAACACGTCACCGACGGCGACGTCGTCGATGGGGACAGTGACCTCCTCGCCGTCACGCAGGACCTGCGCTTCGTCCGGTCGCATCTCGACCAGCGACTTGATCGCCCGGCGCGAGCGACCGATCGCGTAGTGCTGGAGCGTGTTCGACAGCGAGAACAGGAAGAGGAGCATCGCGCCCTCGAACGGCGCTCCGATCGAGAGGGCACCGAGCGCGGCGACGATCATCAGCAGATCGATATCGACTGCGCGATGGCGGAGCGTCTCGATCGCTCCTTCGAGGCCGTACCAGCCACCGAACACGTACGCGACGCCGTAGCCGACCCACGCGAGAACCGGCGGGCCGTCGAGCCACCCCGTCGCCAGACCGGTCACCATGCCCGCCAGCGTCAGTCCGACGAACACCGCCTCCCGCCTGAGTTCCGAGCGCGAAGTCGCCCCGGCGGGTGCTCCGTCGGATCCGTCCCGGACCGACACGGCACGGTCGCGGACCGCTTCTCGAAGTCGCTCCGCCGAGACGACAGTTTCGTCGTAGGTGATCCGAACGCTCCCCGTTCGGAACGAGACGTCGACGTCGTGGACGCCGGGTGTGTCTCGGAGGTGTCGCTCCAGCGCTCGCGCGCCCGCCTCGCCCCGACCGCCTCGTCGTTCGATCTGGACAGTACACGTCGACAGCGGGGGTGATTCAGTAACGCTCACGCTATCTCTCCACACGGTTCGTGTCGGCCTGTGCTGTGGGTCCGTCACTGCGCTCTCGCCTGATCGCAGCAGCGAATGGGCCCTCGCGACTCCGGAACGGCCTGTCGGTGTGCTGGTCGGGACAACTCATCCGACGACCGTCACCGGGATCCGTGCCCGTCGGGTGATCGTCTCGGCGACGCTCCCGAGGAGCGTCCGATCGATCCCCGAACGGCCGTGGCTGCCCACGACGATCTGGTCGATCCCGTGGTCGTCGGCGTATTCGAGGATCGCTCGTGCCGGTTTGCCGACTTCCGTGGCGGAATCGAGTTCGGTCCCGCGTTCCGCCGCGAGGTCCGCGGCCGTCGTGTGGATGCTACTCGCTCGTTCCCTGGCATCGTCGTACCAGCCCTCGGCGACTGGTAAGCCGCCAGCCTCCACGTCGATAACCGAGTCGACCGGATCGATAACGTGAATCGTGGTGATGGTCGCGTCCGGGAAGGTATCGATCGCGTATGTGAGCGCCCGTTCGGAAAGCGGGGACCCGTCGAGGGCAACGAGAACCGTGTCGGGCATGAGACGATTGTTCGTCGTGGACTGAAATGAACGTACTGCTCTGCGCGGCGTGTGCCTCTCGTATTCGATTCCGGGGACAGAGACGGCCCGGCCCGTGACGCACCCCTTCCGTCGCACCGCAGGGTTCGTTGCGGCCAATCGCCAGATCGCGCCGAACCGCAATTTGTCCCCGCGCTGTGTCAGTCTGAGTGATGGTGTCAAATATTCGCATACTGCCCGAAGTCGGGTCCGAAAGACGCCCTGTCGGCTGTTCGGTATTGTATTCGATTCGGGCGGTGAGGAAGTGGGCGCTGCAGGCTCCGGTTCGACTATCGAACGAATCGACCTTTGAGGTGGGAGGCGGCCGAATTCGGCGGTTTCAAAATCGGGACTACTGTCATCTAATTTAGGTTTCGCTCTTTCAGTAAGAGAGGCGGCATGGTTGTCCAGCAGATGGTCGTTACTGATCCTGGCTGGACTGAGAGAAAGAAGACGTACGATACAGCCGGAGAAAATGTATCTCCTACTGGGTTAGTCCTGCGGAACTGTCTGGGTCGGTTGCTCTGTGGCAGGTGCGGGAGGCTCGTGCGTCCCGAAGTCTGGGTGAGTCTCTTCCATCCAGACGTACACGACCGCTCCGGAGATGAACATCAGAATCGCAGTCATGTAGAATGCGGCTTCGGCGTTCAGGAACTCCATCGAGAGGCCGATCAGGATCGCGCCGACGGCGTAACCGGAATCGCGCCACATCCGGTATACTCCCATCCCTGCAGACCGCCACGTCGGGTGGGCGGCGTCGCTTGGCACAGTCATCAGGTTCGGATACAGTAACGCCATGCCAAGACCGGAGATAGCGGCCAAGACTGCCCACGCGAAATATCCCTCAACGAGTACCATTCCGAGGACGCCGGCACCTGCGAGGAACATCCCCCAGATGACGGGCGGTCGGCGACCAATACGGTCAGCAAGTCCACCGGTCGCAATCTGGAGGAAGTACATTGCGCTGTGGACACCGACGACGACACCGACAGCCCCAATACCAAGACCTTGGCTTACCAGATACAGCGGGACGGCGATCCAGAACAACGTGTCCACGAAATTCTCGATGTGGCCGGCCTGTGCGGCTGCGAACAGCGTCCTGTCGCCGTAGGTCGCTCGCTTCACCACCTCGTTGAACGGCAGGTTCGCGTCGTGGTGGTCGTCGTCCCCTTCGGCTTGGGCGTACTGGACGGTTTCCTTGATCAGGAAGATGGAGATGAGAAACGCCAGCACGACGACGACGGCGAGGAAGTAGAACGGTTCGGGCCGGAGGCTCCACTGACCGGCAATAACACCTGTAAGCCATGCCCCGACGGCAACGCCAGTGTAACCGAACGACTCGTCGATGCCGACCGCAAGGCCACGTTGCTCGGATCCTGCGAGGTCGATTTTCGCGTTAATCGCCATACTCCAGGTCAATGCTTGGTTGATACCCAGCAGGATGTTCCCGACCGTGATCCACCCCCAGCTCGGAGCGAAGATCAGGATGATCGGTAGGGGGAGTGCCGTTGCCCACCCGGCGACAAGTACTGGCTTGCGGCCGTACTCCTCACCCCATTTGCCAGCGTAGAGATTGAGGATCGACTTCACGATGCCGAACGAGACGACAAACGAGCCGATAACCAGGAACGATTCGACGCCGAGTACCTCTTCGCCCAGAACGGGGACGACGGTCCGTTCGGATCCGATGGTCAATCCGGTAGCAAACACCAGTAGGACGTGGAGTGAGAACTGTCCGAGGTGCTCGCGGATGCCCTGTTTGATTTCAGTTCCCGTACTCATGGATTCATTCAGCAGCGCAGTTGTTGGGGCCCAGTTCCAGTTCGGCCAGTTCGTCGTTCGGGACCGATTCCTGTCCTACGTTCGTCCGCTTGACGCGCTCGAAGTTCGGTGGGTGGTCCGGGATGTCCGAAGCGAGTTCTTGGACGAACTCCTCGCGGTCGCGGCCGAGATCGTCGTTCCGTTCCTTGATCTCCGCAAGCGTCGCGGTCACCGGTGGTTCAGGAGAGCCAGGGTCGTGTGCTGGCAGAACCAGCGCGTCGTCTGGACGGTCCAGTAATCGCTGGAGGCTCTCGTAGAGCGTCGCAGCGTTTCCTTCGACGTCAGAGTCTTCGATTCCAGCTTCAACGCCGAGTTCGACACGTCCCACGCTCTCGTGAAAGAGCGTATCGCCTGTGATCAGCGCAGATCCGTCGATATCGAATGAGACACTCCCTTCGCTGTGTCCCGGTGTGTAGATGACCTCGATATCGAGACTGCCGACCGTCACGCTCTGTCCATCCTCAACCGGCGTCGCGTCGATGGCGAGCGCGTCTTTCGGGTGGAGGGAGTAGGGAACGCCGTGTCGGTCGGCGAGTTCTGCAGCACCCGAGACGTGGTCAGCGTGGGCGTGCGTGTCGAAGACGCCGACGAGTTCGGCGTCGTATTCATCGAGAATCGCCTCGTACTCGGCGAGGTAATGTGATGGATCGAAGACCGCAGCTTCACCACCCGAGATGAGGACGTGTGAGAGGCAACCCTTTCCGGGCCGTGCGACCTGAATGAGCGTGCCATCGAGGTCGGCTGGCACTTCTGCGTGCCGGTGGACACGGCTCCAACCGTTCATTCCGTCCGTGAGCGTCACCGCATCGTGGTCCAGCTCTTGGAGAACTTCCGTCGCGGTCTCCGAAACGACACCAGCAGCACAGACAGTGACGATCTGTTCGTTACGAGGAAGATCTGAGAGGGCTTCCTTCGCTTGTTCAGGGTCTTCGGTCAAGTCGTCGTAGACATCGACGTTGATACTACCCGGGATGTGCCACTCTTCGAAATCATCTTCGTGGCGAATATCGAGGACGAGCGGGTTCTTGTCACCGTTTTGTAACTGTTCGCTGAGTTCCTCCGGCGGTATCTCCTGCATCGGTATTCCTGAATAGCAGGTATATTCGCATATAGTCGATGCCGGACATGACCGGCACTGTTAATGTTGACCAGTTCAAAGTCATTCGTATGAGTCTGTATGAGACCTCGATCCGAGTCAAACACGAGTGTCCATACCGGGAGATTTCGGAACGTCACCCGGACTTGACTATCCGTGAGTGGCCGCTGAGCGACTGCCAAGTACTGGAGATCACATCAGAGGCAACACCGACTGACGAATTGCTTGACGACATCAATCAACTCGGAACTGTTCTACACGAGTCGGAGGATGACGACGGGTATCACGTTGTCACGCAGTCCTGCCTGTGTTCACTTGAACAGTCGATTATCGACCGCTTTGAGGAACACAACTGCCTGTATCAGTCGCCGACGATCTACCGCCAGGGCTGGGAGCACTACACAGTGGTCGCGTTCGACGGTGAAGACATTCGAGAACTGCTCGGTGATCTGCGATCCGACAGAGAGATCGAATTGCTCTCGAAAACCTCGATTTCGGAGAAACAGATTCCCCACAGTATGCTGGCTCCGGCGAATCAACTGTTCGAGGACATTACTGACCGGCAGTTAGCGGCGCTCCAATTAGCACTGGAAAGTGGGTACTACGAGCAACCACGGAAGACCTCGCTTCGAGACCTGGCCGATCAGACGGCCGTCGCTCGTTCGACGTACGAAGAACACCTCCGGAAGGCCGAGAACAAACTCCTCACGAACGCGGGACAGTTCTTGCGCCTGGTCACCGCGACATCGACGGCTGACCCGCTGCAGGTTGAAAAGACACGACAGGCGGAACAGGCTGCCGATTAGGTGCCAGCATTCGTAACGATATGAGCGACGTCGAGAGTTTCATTCGGTTCTGTGAGAGCGAGTTCGGGACGGCGGTTACGAACCGCGAGGCCGCGTACGTGAACCAGCACGTCAGCGCGGACGACCGAATTTTGGACGTTGGGTGCGGCATCGGCTGGCTCGAAGAATGTTTTCCCTATCACGAAATGATCGGGGTGGATCGCTCGGAGGCGATGATCCAGGCAGCACAGGATCGAGTTTCTGCACCGTTCGTTCTCGGTGATGCGACCGCGCTCCCTATCGCAACTGCGTCCGTTGATGCTATCGTCTCCGTCTCGACACTCGAATTCATTCCCGATATCGATGCAGTCCTTGCGGAAGCGACTCGCGTACTCGCTCCTGGAGGGACTCTCGTTGCACTTATGTTGAACACACGTTCCGAGTACGTTCAATCGAATCTCCAGCGAGAAGGTTCCTACTTCCAGCGGATGGTTCACCGGGACTCTGAGGCATTGGCGGACACGATACTCGAATACATTGAGGGCGACCAGGAGTTCTTCTTGGGTATCTCTGACGAGCAAGTCTTCGAGAGCAGAGATCCATCGAAAGCCGCGATCTCAGCGGTAGTCGGGACGCTGCCCAAGTGACCACAATATCCTTGTCCGGGTTCCGTGAACACGAACTACATGACTGACTCGGCTGATCCGGACTCGTCTCCGCTTTTCGAGGCGAAAGAATTCGACGAATCATCTGTATTCTCGCCGGAAGCACTGCTGGAGAACGCCCGACGCCAGAAGGATCTCCCAGAACGCTCAGTCCCGGAAATCTGTATCCTCGATCCAGATGGAGATATCGTCCGACAGTTGTCGGCCACCGGCGAAGCACACAAAGATGAAGCGTGGCCCGGTTATCACACTGACCTCTATCGGTTCGAACGAAACGGCGAGGAGTTCGGAATTGTCGGGTGTGCTGTCGGGGCACCGTTCGCCGTGCTGCTTGCAGAGCAATTGTTCGCCGCAGGCTGCCAGTTTCTCATAAGCGTCACCTCCTCAGGACAGATCGTACCCAAGGACGATCCGCCCTACTTCGTTCTCATTGAGCGTGCGCTCCGCGACGAAGGAACGAGTCACCATTACCATTCGACGAGTCGCTATGCAACTCTCGATGACGAGCTTCGTGCTTCGGTGGTGGAGGAGTGCGAAACCGTGTCTCGACCTGTATACACGGGAGCAACGTGGACAACGGACGCACCGTTTCGGGAAACGAAGACTGCAATCGACCGTGCCCGATCAGACGAGATTCTTGCTGTCGAAATGGAGGCAGCAGCACTCTACACGTTCGCCAACGTTCGGGAGCAGCCAGTCGTTTGCTTCGCCCACGTGACCAACCAAATGGGGCAGACAGAGGAGGATTTCGAGAAAGGGGAAGCAGATGGGAGTCAGGATGCACTAGAGGTAATCGACGCGTCTGCTACGGCTTGGAGATTTTTGAATTGACGCATCCAGCGACAAGTTCAGGAACGATGTAATGGTGGGTACAGCATCATTCGGTGATCGATTTTCTGATTTCCGACGAGTTTGGCTGTACGCGAATCCCGGTGACATCCACTTGCCCAATCGCCCATCGAACGAAAGCAAAATCAGACCCGTTCGACTGATAATTGCCACGCTGTCTGGCGATTACTCCGTTCCAAATGTATGGGCGCTGCAGGCCTAGGTCATTCGGCGTGACAACCTTTAATTCGGCCGATTGAGCAGCTATAGTGGTAGATCTGTGATGGGCAGTAACTGGGGCTCATGGGGTTCGCTTATCCGGAGAAGACAAACCATGAGTCTCGAACCAATCGAACCGGAAGCAGCGCTCGAACTGTTTCTCAAAGATAAGGAAGCGGAACTTGCGGATGCCTCGATCAAGGGTCACGACTACCGACTTCGGCACTTCGTCCGCTGGTGCCACGAGCAGGGCATCGAGAATCTCAACACGCTCACCGGCCGGCAGCTCCACGAGTACCGGCTCTGGCGGCGCGACGACGGCGACCTGAACAAGGTCAGCGAGAAGACGCAGATGGACTCCCTACGATCGTTCGTCCGCTGGCTCGAAGCCGTAGACGGCGTCGAACAGGACCTCAGCGAGAAAGTGCTGTCCCCGACGATCACGGCGGACGAAAACTCGCGGGACGTGATGCTCGATAGCGAGCACGCATCTTCGGTGCTTTCACACCTGGAGAAGTACGAGTACGCTGGTCCACAGCACGTCGCGCTCACGTTGATGTGGCACACGATGATGCGAGTCGGTGGCGTTTACGCGATGGACGTCGATGACTACGACGCGGACGAGCAGTACATGAGAGTTCGGCACCGACCGGAGACGGAGACGCCGATCAAGAACAAGGGCGACGGTGAGCGACTCGTTGCGCTCTCAGACGACATCTGCGAACTCATCGACGACTGGCTGAACAACAAGCGACCCGACGTAACTGACGACCACGGCAGAGAGCCGTTGCTGGCCTCACGTGAAGGCCGACTGCAGAAGACGACGCTCCGAATGTACGTGTACCGATGGACGCGACCATGCGCTCACGGAGAGGAGTGCCCGCACGACCGCGACCCGGACGACTGCGAGGCGACCGTTCGTGACGCCGCTTCGAAATGCCCGTCGAGCGTCAGCCCGCACGCCATCCGTCGGGGAAGCATCACGCACAGCCTGAACAGCGACATGCCGGACAGGGTGGTCAGTGACAGGGCGAACGTGAGTCCGAAAGTCATCGAACAGCACTACGACCGGCGTACTGAGCAGGAGAGGATGGAACAGCGGAGGGAATACCTGGATAACCTGTAGGTAGCGACGGCCCTCTCTCCTTTCCTATCTTTTTGCGCAAGAGAAGAAATCAACAATTCCATAATTACGATTTCCAAAATCAGAAGTTCTAACTAGGTACGGACGGTACGGGTCACATGGACCAATTCGTTGATCGGGACGTAGAACTCGATCAACTCACGGACTGCTACGAGTCGGACGCCGCCGAATTCGTCGTTATCTATGGGCGACGCCGGCTCGGGAAGAGCGAGCTTGTTCGCCAGTCCATTGCGGATAGAGATGATGCCATCTATTACCAAGCCGTCGAGTCAACTGCGCAGAACCAACGAGAACAGTTCGTAGACGCTGCCACTGCGGAGTTCCCATCCATTCAAAACGTCCGACGCGACTGGGAAGCCCTCCTCGAAGCACTCGGGGACGAAGACGCCATCGTCGTCATCGACGAGTTCCCATTCCTCATCGAGGAAGACGACTCACTCCCCTCCCGGATCCAACGCGTATGGGATATGCACTTACAGGACACCGAAATCACTCTCATCCTCGTCGGTTCCTCTATCAGTGTCATGGAAAACAAGGTCCTCTCTGGAGGCGCACCCCTCTACGGTCGTCGGACAGTGACGATCGATCTCAAACCCCTCTCCCTTACTGACGCACGCCGCTTCTTTCCGGACTACGACCCCGAAACCACAGTGAAAACGTGGGCAATCTATGGTGGAACACCGTACTATCTCCAGACAATTGACGCCACTCAATCCTTGGGGACGAACGTGCAGCAGTCACTTCTCTCCGAACGTGGGCTGCTGTACTCGGAGCCCGAGTTCCTACTCCGAACCGAGCTCCGCCAGCCAAACACGTACTTCAGCATACTCCGTGCGCTCGCCCATGGACGCCGAACCCCGAATGAGATCGCGGGCATGGCCGGAGTTGAGTCACAATCACTCAGCACATACCTCCAGAAACTCCGCCGACTGCGCCTCGTTGAGCGACACATCCCTGTCACGGCATCCCCAACGTCTTCGAAACGAGGACGATATCGTATCGCTGCGCCGTTGTTCCGGTTCTGGTTCCGATTCGTCTACGGAAATCAAGACCAGCTTCGCATCCTCAGTGACGACGCGTACGAGGAATTCGTTGCCCCGGATCTCGCCGACTATGTGAGCCCCATATTCGAACGATTGTGTCAACAGGCACTCCCACGTCTTGTCGACCGACAATTCCGCGATGTCGGTCAGTGGTGGTTCAAACAACACGAACTCGACGTCCTCGGTCTCAGTGACGAGGGACTCGTTGCCGGCGAATGCAAATTCACCTCATCGCCCGTGAGCGAAGGCGTACTCTCCGACCTAGAACGAACGACAGCCGAAGTACAGTGGTCGGAGACGCCCGCGAACGCAGACCCTCTCTACGCACTGTTCAGTCGATCCGGATATACCGACGATCTTACCGACGTCGCAGACGCCAGAGACGACGTCCTCCTGTTTAACCTGACCGACCTCGTCGACCAACACGAGTAAGCAGGCTGGGGAAGTCCACAGAAGAATATGCTCCGATACCCGCATCAACAACTTGAGAGGACAACCACCGACCGGCTGAAAACGAAACCTGCCTGATCCCTCATTCCCAACATCAAACAAAGTATTTTGTCGATTCTCCAACCAGAGCAGTATACTGATGCCCTCGAAACGACCTCGGACCCCCGAAGTCGAAGTAGCGGAAGATCCTGAAAACGGATTCACAGCGAACATTTACGATGGAGAGTACCTGGTCCAGATTCAACCACACGAGAACGGATACCAGCTCAGTTTACCGTCAAAAACTGGCATGGGTGATGCAGCGTTCCTCCGAACCTACGGTCGTGAGGAACGGTTTCGGGACTTGCTTGAAACCGAGTTTGAGGCAATTGACGAGGACGCGGTATTCGAGGTGTTAGAAGAGCACTTTGACGACCGGGAGTATCAGTACCTCACAAAGCCGGTTAGTTAGAACGTCTGCTTGCTGAAGATGTGTCCAAGCACCAGCAGCAAGCAGACAGTGAAATCCACGAAGACCAGCTCCTTAACTTCCTCGTCAACCGGCTTGACGAGGAAGTTTCCCTGAACCTCGCCAACAACGCTGAAATCGATGCAGAGGACATCTACGAGGTTCTCGTCGGCGCAACCGCCGACGGAACCTCGATCTCGACGCTCTGCAACTCCAGTGAGGACTCGCCATCGGCGAACACGATCCTCTACCATCTCCGGACGAAGTTCGAGCCGGAACGGCTCGAACGAGTCGCTAACACACTCCTTCGGCAGGATGTCGTCGAACTGCTTCCCGAGCAGGTGGAGGTCTGCGCAGACCTCCACCTGCGGCCCTACTACGGTGACGAAGACGAGACAGACGCCCTCTATCACTCGGAGGCCAAGCGGGGAACCACCGCATTCCACGCGTACGCGACGCTCTACGCACGCGTGAAGAACAAGCGCTACACGCTGGCGGTGCGCCGTCTCGAAGACGGCGACACCGCCAGCAGTGTCCTCGCTGAGTTCCTTGGCGTTCTCGACGGCCTTGACACCGAGGTCAAGGCCGTCTACCTCGATCGTGGATTCTACGACAGCAAGTGTCTCACGTTGCTTCAAGCGCACAACTACGCGTACGTTGTCCCGATCATCCGGTGGGGTGAGGCGATTCAGCAAGAACTCTCGGAAGGGGGAGTCGCGTCATCGAACACGACCTGACAGGGAAACTCGACGGTCACAGCTGGACCGTCGAGTTTCCCGTCTACATCGATTGTACGTACCTGAATGGACGGTACGACGAGCACGGTGTGGCGCGTCACGGCTACGCCGCTGACGCGCCGTTCATCGAGACTCCACGCGACGCTCGATACCACTACTCGAAACGCTTCGGTATCGAGTCGAGCTATCGCTTGTCTGAGCAAGCGATAGCGACGACAACGACACGAGACCCAATGGTGAGACTGCTATACGTTGTGGTGAGTCTGCTGTTGCAGAACGCCTGCCGGTATCTCCACCACGAATACGTGGCGACGCCCCGCCGAGGCGGGCGTCGCCTCTGGTGGTGGCCCTAAAAGGAGTTCATCAATATGGTTCGACGGGCTGCGTGGACGGCCCTCGCGGTGCGTCGGGCCGTCCCAGCGAATCGGCCACCAGACGACCGGTTCCACCGGTAGTCACCGACCGAGTACGCCGCTTCGTGAGTGGCAACCTGTCGCGTCGGCGGCTGACCGCCGCCGACAGCGACAGCTCCCACCAATTCATCCGTGATTACTTCGAGAGTATCGGCAGTAGATTCTCTTCGACACAGAACTCACGCATCAGAAGCAGTCATCTGAGGACGCTTTGTGAGGTACTGATTTTCTTTTCGCCGTCTACCTCAATCTGTTTCTCGTCGACCGCAACCCGCGACGGCGCTGCAATCGGCGGGTCGTTTTGTGAGTCTGCTGTTGTTTCTTGCCAATAACAGATCGCTTGGTGGGACCGATCGACACCCAACCAGTCTAAGACGGCTTCGACTTCACGTAGCCATAGACTCATCGAAATGAAGGCGAACCGCGAAACAGCGCTCGGGTGTCGGCGTGCGCTCGTTCTCTTAAGTATCTTGATTCTCTACGTTTAAGCGTTCTTTGAGCAGGTCTGCGGGTTTCATAGCTACCACTCACTACGACCTGCTCGTTCCTCAGTCCCTCAACTAGACAGTGCCATGATCCAAATCAGGTCTCCTCAAAATCGATATTCTTCCCGATAGCTTCCACGATACGATAGTCTTCAGGCGTATCGATTTCGAAGCTCATCTCGCGGGGCATCTCGTGGATTCCGATGTCCCCCCCGAGGCGACAGTGCTCTTCTTCAAGGATGTCCCGACTCGTCACATATATCGATCCGTTCTCTTGGTACCAGCGGTTGAGTTCTTGGCGACGCTGTCGATCCGCTGGATCGTAGTTAATTGGCTCCGCAGTCTCCTCGTCCTGTTTCCAGTAGAAACTGTGGTCCTCACAGCAGCTGAGTGCGGAGTCATGCGGTCCCTCGGAAACCAGCTGAATCGCGTCGTCAATGTCGTTCTCGCGGCGCAGGGGAGAGGTGCATTGTAACAGCACAACAATTTCTGGCTCCTCAGGCATGGCCTCCAGGGCATGCAGGAGTGCGTCTTCTGTTGAGGAGGTATCCGTCGCAAGTTCGGGTGGACGGTTGATCACGTCCGCCCCCGCATCGCGGCTGACCTCGGCGATGTGATCGTCGTCTGTCGAGACGTATGTCTTCTCGACCAGTTCACTCTGACGAGACTGCTCAATCGTGTAGGTTATTAGCGGATCGCCTAAGAACGGGATCATGTTCTTCTTCGGAATCGCTTTGCTTCCGCCCCTAGCCGGAATCACCGAGACGATCATAACTGTATAACTGCGAGCAGTCACTTGGGTGCTGTGATTGGCTCTGTAGTTTCGGTACACG